>OIFQ01000368.1_pt1 | contig 7135 bp, 8 predicted proteins | sample 1582051 | NCBI WGS metagenome assembly OIFQ01 (sample SAMN07501058, study PRJEB24779) | human gut metagenome | isolation source: stool | host: human infant | place: USA: Pittsburgh, PA | reverse complement strand
ATTGTTTCTAACTCCTATGTTTACTTCTGAAATTTCTGGATTTCCATATGCAGATGTATTAGCGTTATCCAAAAGAGCCATTGCTGCTGCACCATTAGAACCAGTTTGTAGTGTAAGATCAATCAAATCTTCTACAGATAAACTATCGTCCATTAATTTTCCAAGTGTTTCTTCCATAAAAATGTCGACATTTTCATCGAACTTACCAAGAACATTTGCATGTCTATTGTAGGCTGCCATTCCCTTCAATCCGTAAGTAATAAGTTCTCTAAGACTTCTCTTATCGTCATCCAAAGTATTCAACACGCCTATAATTTGTGATTTTAATTTTAACTCATCATCGTCTTTTTCGTTATACAAAGCTGCCTTTGACAAGTTTTCTTTGTCATCTAAGCCTTCGATTAATTTTTGGTTCAAATCGATAGTTTCTTTTACTTTTTCTAACAAATCTTCATAGTGGAAGTTTGCGTTTGTAATTGTAGTAAACAAATTATTGTTGACATAAGAATGTAAATTAGAGATATCTTTGTTTTCTTTTCTCATTCTAGTTAGGATTTCGCCTAATCCTTTTGTAACCCAAACAAGCAAATCTTCGATGTTTGCAACATCTGATGTTTTACCACACACGCCTCGTTTTGTACATGCAATGTTTTTTGCAGTTTCTTGACATTGATAACAAAACATTTCTTCATTTTTTTCAATAGTTTTTTCCATTTTCTTTCCTCCTGATTTTTTCTAACTTATGGTTTAATTATAATTAATTTAAAGTTCGGGTTTCTGTAACATAAGTTACATTTGTTCATTACAATAAGTTTTCCAATTCTTCTCTGTTTTTAATTTTAATTTCAGATCCGTTTAATTCAATAAGACCACTATCTTCCATGCTCAACAATTCCCTTGATAATGAAGGTCTGGTCGTAGCCATAAAATCTGCCATCTGCTGCCTTGTCATTCCAGTATTTGATACGTCTTTTTTTTCTGTTTGAATTAAAAAAGTTGCGATTTTTTGCCTCAATGAAAAACTAGACAACAATCTTACCTTGCTATTTAAGAAAAATGCTTTTTCTGCAAGAATCGTTATAAGATTAGTCATAATTTTATTTTTAATCGGAGTGGAGCTTTCAGATATATCGAAAAAACTTACAGGAATTTCAAGAATTTCGCAATCAGTATTGCACACTAATGTAAAATCGCTGATTTTATTCAAATATGAATACACCTCAGCCATTACTTCCCCATGATTTTTGAAAATATTCACGACAGTGTTTTTCCCATTAATATCCGTCTTTTCAAGACTGAGCTTTCCACTTTTCAGAACGTAGATTTTATTGCAAATATCTCCCGGAGAAAAAACGTACGAATTTTTGTTGTATTTGTTTATTATCGAATTTGATTCAATAAGAAATTGTTTAAATTCTTCTTCTGTAAAATTTTTAAAAAGTTTTGAATTTATCATTTAATCACCATTATTCTTATACCCAATAATTTTATATGTACACTAAAAAACGCACCAGAATTTTCATTCTAATGCGTTTGGTTTTAAGCGTATGGTAAATATTTTTTGTCGTCTGAATTGTAGAATGTAGCCATGCCATATCCTATACAGAAAAATAATGATGCCAGGTCATAAGCTGATCCACTGACTAATATCATAAATGCATTCCCAATTATAAATATTAATAATTCTCCAGTTATTTTTTTAGTTTTAATTTGCTTAATAACTCTAATAAATAACAACATAATACATAAAATAATTGGAGTAGCTAATAAAAATCCCAAATCAGCAAACATTTCTAAAGCAAAATTATGCGGATAAATTCCATACTTCATATTAAATCCAAAAGATCCTAGTCCTTTAAATGGTCTATTCTTCGCTTCGGCAAAAGCTAATTTATACAAACTTACTCTATCTCTTATATCTAATTTTTTTCCATCTTTAGAAACAAGCTCTTTTTCTACCCATTTATGATTATTTATTGGCTTCGGATCACTAACTAATTCATTTATATCTTCAGTTGTTAGTATACCCGTTTCTGAAGTTTTTATCTTTCCTTCTTCAATACTTTCAGTTATGACATCAAATCTGCCTTCACTAACTTTTGGAATTCCATAATTTATTTTTGGCAGTTCTATACTAGGAATTTTAATATTTCCAAATACAAACACACACATTACTAAATATATAGCAAATAAAATTTTAGGTTTCTTAGCCCATTTTTTATCTTTTATAAGCAAAATAATTAATATTATATAAAAAATTAATGAACCTAAAATCGCCCCTCTAGTTGTAGCAATTTGTATCATATACCATAAGAAAAACGCCATAATAATTCTAAAACCTGGATGAACATTGATTTTTTTATTAAAAATACTATATTCTATACTTACAAAACCATCTCTGTAAATATTTAATAATATTGCAAACATCATAGGCATCCAAGCATAAGACAACGACATATAGCTCATTGCTCCTAAATTTCTAGTCCAATAAACATCTTTCATATCTAATGAAATCTTAAAATAGCATATCATTGCTGGAATTGTTATAATAGATAATTTTTCCATCCAATAAAAGAAGTTTTTTTCCAAAGAACGCTTATTAATGTAATGACCTATTAAAAATGCGGGTATACTGAAAATTATAAATCTCTGCAAATATTGGATAATTTTTGTATTTATCCCCCATAATGCAAAAGCATAGACATATATTAATAACCAAATAAATATAGGTGTGTAATTTTTAAGCTTTTCTTTTACAAAAAATTCTTCCTTATACATATAAAATAAAACCCAAAGAAAATAACAAACATTTACTAAGATAAAAATTATTTTCCTGATTTTGCTATCAGCTCCACCTAATCCTAGTGGATATAATGTCATATTAATTAATCCATCTAAAATAAATGGAAGAGGTAAAAACCATAGTTTTTTTAAATTAATTGTTCTTTCTGTGTCAGTCATAAATTCCCCTTTTCATTTTTTTACTAAATTAGTATACCATAATTAAACGCGATAATAAACTAATTTACTTTATTTTTAGGGATTTCTCCGTTTTTAAATTGCATAATATTATCAAAAGTATATTCTCCCATTTGAACACGTGCAAGTTTAGTAGCATTTCCCAAATGAGGCGCCAATAAAATATTCTTAGCATTTCTCAAATCTTCTGAAATTTTGGGCTCAAATTCGTACACATCCAATGCACAACCAGCAATTTCTCCATTATTTAATGCATTTATCAAATCTTGTTCGCTAATAACTTTGCCACGAGATGCGTTGATTAGAAAAGCAGTTTTTTTCATTTTTGAGAATGCTTTTGCATCTATTAAGTGATACAATTCGTCGCTATAAGCTGTGTGTAAAGTTATTACGTCACTGTTTTCAAGTAAATAATCTAAATCTACTTGCTTTGCCCCATCAACTTCTTTTTTGCTACGATTGTAGAATATCACATCCATGTCAAACGCTTTGGCTTTTCTCATAACTTCAGTTCCAATTCTTCCAAGTCCAATTATTCCCAAAGTTTTCCCTTCCAATGTTTCTCCCAAACCGTACACAGGCTTCCATCCTTCGAATGAATTATCGTAGCAATCAGAATTCATCTTCGTAATATTTCTGAGTAGATCTATCATCAAACCAAAAGTCAATTCTGCTGTCGATTTTGTAGATGCAGATGCCGGTGCATTTGTGACAATTATTCCTTTTTCTTTTGCGTAATCAATGTCAACATTGTCAAAACCAGCGCCGTAATTTGCAATTATTTTCAAATTTTTAGCTGCATCGATAATTTCTGAATCGATTTTTTCACTCAAAGGACACACTAATCCTTCGACATCTTTTATTCTGGTTTTCAATTCTTCTTTTGACAAAAAGTCCAAACTATCGTGATAATCTACTTCAAAATTCTCTTCGTATTTTTTAATAATTTCTTCAGGGATTCTATTAGTAATCAAAACTTTCATTACATATCCTCCATTTTTATTGTAGTCATTTTTCTATTTTCAAACATCGCCAAATACTTTGCATCCACGCTTTTTAATAATTTGAAAGCATCATCAAAGTGATATCTGTAATAATTTTCATAGTGCGCATCGCTACCAACTGAGAATAATTTGCCCTTCATTTTTACGTATTTTTTGAGCGCAAATGTGTAATATTCTAAGTTGTCGTATTGGTACACGCTTCTAGTGTTAAGCTCCAAGGCTTTTTCATCATTAATGAGTTCTGCAAAAACTTTTGTCAAATATTCATCTACAATGTCCATATTTTTAGATTCCAATTTATTAAGTCTTAATGCATAATCAATGTGTGTTAACACATCAAAATCTTTGAAATTATTCACAGCTTCCAGCATTTTTTCAAAATAATTTGTAAGAAACTCTCTTTGAGAATAATCTTCTGGCTTTGGATTCATAAAATCTTTGCCATCGTATTGATGAACTGACAAAAGTTGAATATCATAATCTCTGCTGTTCACAGTGTTTTTGATTTTCTCCAAGTTCTCAGTTGTGTATCCAATTTCTATTCCTTTTAAGATTTTTTGTGAACTTTTTTGGTTGTGTTCTTCAATCACTTTTACGTATTTGTCATAATCAATGTCCACATTCTCAACTCTACCATCATTATAGGTAAATCCATAATCCAAGTGTTCGGTTGTGATGATGTCGCCTCTGACAAGCTTCAAATAATTCTCAAATTTTTCTTTACTATCGAATGAAAATTCCGTATGACAATGTTGATCTCTATAATACATATTACTCCTTAAATGAATGAAAAGATGCTAAATAACTAGCATCTTTTACAATTATCCTTCTACTATTTTAATACCGCTTGATGCTCCGATTCTACCTGCTCCATTTTCTATCATAGATAAAGCTTCTTCTCTAGAATGAATTCCACCACTTGCTTTTACCATAGCTTTGTCTCCAACAGTATCTTTCATCAATTTGACATCTTCTACTTTTGCTCCGCCTGTTGAAAAACCTGTAGAAGTCTTCACGAAATCAGCGCCGCACTTCACGGAGATTTCACAAGCTTTTTTCTTTTCTTCATCAGTTAATAAACAAGTTTCGATAATTACTTTCAAAACTTTTCCTTTTGTAGCATCTCTTACAGCTTGGATATCTTTTTCGACATAATCATAATCTTGTTCTTTTAATTTGCCGATATTGATAACCATGTCGATTTCATCTGCTCCATCTTCGATTGCTGTCTTTGCTTCAAAAGCTTTTGATTTGATACTCATAGCACCAAGTGGAAATCCCACAACAGTGCACACCAAAACGCTTGAATTTTCCAAAGACTTTTTAACCAAAGATGTGTAACAAGAATTTACGCACACGCTTTTAAAATCGTATTTAACTGCTTCATCGCAGATTTTTTTGATGTCAGCTGATGTTGCATCTGCTTTTAATAAAGTGTGGTCGATATATTTATTTAATTCCATATTATTCACCTAATTCCAATGCTATTTCCATCATTTTTGTAAATGATGTTTGTCTTTCTTCAGGAGTAGTTTGCTTATCTGAATGGAATGAGTCAGAAATTGTCAAAATAGTCAAAGCTCTTGCGTTGTTTGCTTTTGCTGTCAAATACAATCCGTAGCTTTCCATTTCAACTGCTAACACGCCCATTTTTTCCCATTTTTTCCATTCTTCAGATTTTTGGTTGTAGAAAATATCTGCTGAGAATACATTTCCAACGTGAACGTCGATGTTTTTTTCTTCTGCAACATTTACTGCTTTTCTCAACAAATCATAATCACAAATCGCTGAAAAAGTTCCTTCCAAATCAAATTGATGAGCAAAATTAGAATCTGAACAACTTCCCATCGCTATTACGACATCGTACAAATCCAAATCTTTACTGTAAGCTCCTGCTGAACCAATTCTAATAAGATTTTCTACTCCGTATTCGTTGATAAGTTCGTAAGAATAAATTCCTATAGATGGAATTCCCATTCCAGTTCCCATAACAGAAATTTCTTTTCCTTTGTATTTTCCAGTATATCCGAACATATTTCTAACTGCGTTGAATTGTTTTACATCTTCCAAGAAATTATCTGCAATAAATCTCGCTCTCAATGGATCTCCTGGCAATAAAACAGTTTTTGCGATATCTCCTTTTTTCGCTTCGATATGTGGTGTTGACATAATAGCCTCCTAATAATTTACTATAATCATATTCAAAAATTTTACCAAATCTAGCTGACAATCTTCCAAGTATTTTTCAATGTAAGCTTCATAATACACGCTAATCCCATCAATATTCACCTCTTTCAAATGTGGAGATTTTAAAATAAATTTGGCGTAGTATTTAGCTTCTCCAATTGTGCAACATGGACTTTGCCCCATATACAACAAAATTTTGTGCTTAGATTTTTGATTGCAATATTCTTTTAATTTTTCACTTAATTCTATTTTCATATTCTCCCAAATCAAAACTTAATTCTATTTTCATATTCCATCAAATCAAATAAGAGAGAAATCTTATTTCTCTCTTATTATATCATCAATTTGAACATTTTTACTATTTTTCAAATCCTGGAACTAATAATCCGTAGTTGCCATCTTTTCTCTTGTAAACAACATTTACATTATTAGTTTTTGAATCCAAGAACACGAAGAAATCATGATCGATTAATTCCATTTGCATGATAGCTTCTTCCTTGTCCATTGGTTTGATTCCGAATTCTTTTGTCTTAACGATAGCACCTGTTGGGATTTCTTTGTCGTTGTTTTCTTCAACAGCTTCAAATCTTATTGAATTGCTTTCTGTAAATCTCTTTTGTAATTTTGTTTTGTGTTTTCTTATTTGTCTTGCTAACGCGTCTTCAACTTTGTCGATAGCTGTTTTAATTTCTTCGTTGGATTCTTCCGCTCTTAAAACAACTCCTTTATCTAAAATTATAGTGACTTCAACTCTCGCTTTGTCTTTTTCTTTTTTGAATACTACACGAGCTTGTTGTTCGTCATGGAAATATTTATCTAACTTGTGTAATTTAGATTCTGCCATTTGTTTCAAATCATCAGTCAATTTGATATCTTTTGTTACATAATTAAGTTTCATAAAATTCCTCCTGTTTATGAATTAAGAAATAATTTCTTATTTTCTTATTCTATATATACCCAATTTA
>OIFQ01000349.1_pt1 | contig 7547 bp, 7 predicted proteins | sample 1582051 | NCBI WGS metagenome assembly OIFQ01 (sample SAMN07501058, study PRJEB24779) | human gut metagenome | isolation source: stool | host: human infant | place: USA: Pittsburgh, PA | reverse complement strand
TAGATAGTTTGGGTATGAATGATGATTGGGCAACTGCTATGAGCAGTTTTGTTTCTCGAGAATCATACAATAAATTAGCGAAAACAAAAGCAATTAGTGGCATCAATATTAAGGTTCGTGAGGGAGCGGACCGGGAAGCAATTTTAGGACAGGCAATCACCATTTTAAGTGAAAATCATCCTGAAGTGAAAGGAACGTTTAAAGAAAATGACCAAGACCAACAACTCCAACAACAAATGGAAGAAATGGTCACGGGTATGACGATGTTTCTGATGGCAATTACTGCAATCTCCCTATTAGTCGGGGGAATTGGCGTCATGAACATCATGTATGTGTCTGTCACGGAACGGAAACGAGAAATCGGGATTCGTCGGGCCATTGGTGCTAAACCACGAGTCATTTTATTCCAATTTTTAATGGAAGCAGCGTTTATCACATTGATTGGTGGTTTGATTGGTGTCGGCTGCGGCTACTTATTGGCAACTGTGGTCGGTGGGTATATTTCGATTACGCCAATTATTACGCCGTCCATCTTTGCCATTTCAACATTGGTTTCGGTCTTCACAGGTATCTTTTTCGGAATTATTCCAGCAATTGGTGCCTCGAGGATGGATCCGATTAAAGCGATTTATAATTAAAAAGATATATTTTTGGTTTTTTCTAAACAGTTCAAATAATCTGAAATTAGATTGTTTGTTAAAAAAGAATGTGGTATGCTTTTATTGTGACTGTAGTCATAATAAAAGCATATTGTTTGCTTAGGAGGAAAGTGAATGAAAAAAAGATTGGTATGTTATTGGTATGTTGTGTAGGATTACCTGTTGTTGCGAATGGAGAAGAAAATTTTGATATCCAAAATATGGAAGCGGTTTCTATTGAGTATACACCAGAGCAACAACAAATATTAGAGCAATTGAAAGAAAAGGAACAAGAGTATCTAGAATATGGGGAAAATGCTCCTATTGAAGCGGATGTGAAAAGTAGACAAAGAGCTAGAATTGGTTCTTGGAGTTGGCGGGATGGTGTTATTTGCGTAACAGATGCTGGCTCTAGTTTATTAGTTACAAATTCATGGCACGCGGCAATTGTTGCACCTCAAAAAAATTATGTAGTTGCTGAAGCAGAAGGTGTTGGAAAAAAAGTTAGGTTAGCTAAAGGTGATTGGGGAAGTAGGTTTTCAAGGAATAGAGTTTGGCAAGTAGGGGTTAAGAAAACTAGCGTTGCACAGGATTGGAATGCTGGTTATTGGGCTGGTAGACAAGTAGGAAAGCCTTATAATTTGAATTTTTGGAATATTAAGCAAACTAAAAGTTTCTATTGTTCACAGTTAGTTTGGGCAGCTTATTATTATACTGCTGGTGTCGATTTGGATAAAACAGATAATAATATCGGTTCATCTTGGGCAGTGCATCCAGGTGAGTTTATCAACAATTCACAAACAGCTATCACGTATAGGAATAAATAAATGTTTCAAAGTAAAAGAAGGTGTTTAATGATAGCTGGTGTTTTTCTGATTATAATAAGTAGCATAGGAATAAAACTTTTTTTATTTTCGTTCAATCGACAAAATTTTTCAATAATAAAAGCAACCGATTTATATATAGTAACGAGTAAACGAATCATCAGCTTGCGAAAAGAGAATCAACGATTGGAAAAATTAGAGGAACAAAAGATACAAACGTTGGATGCTGCGTTACCAGATTTTTCAAAGGCGGAGTTTTCTGGACAAAGGCTGATTTTTTCTAATGGTTATTCCAAAAGTTCTACGCAAAGACAAGGAATTGTTTCGATGGATTTTAAGAAAGGTGGTATTCATTTAAATAAAACACCTTATTATGCATATACAGGGAGCGGTTTCACTCTTAATTACTATTACACTTTTCAGGCAACAACAGAGGACGGTGGGTTATATTCTTTTGATACTGAAGGGAATCCAGTTAGTTCATACGTGTTTAATGAATCTACAACACCAGTTACGCAATTTTCAGGAACACAAAATAAGCTATATGTCGTCGCTAGTCAGGAAGCCAAGGAAAAACAACTTTATGAGAATACGTTGTTCATTTTTAAAGAAGGAGAAAATTTGACATTAACAGACGAAATATTTTTAGATACAAACCCAGAGTATGTTTATGGTTTTACTTCTTCTGTGATTGTAAATAATCAAATTTACTTGCCGATAACGGCTCATAGAAACCGAGTAAGTTATGAAAATGTGCCAGATAATCGAATTATGCAAATGGGTTTAGATGCTAAAAATCAACGTTTTATTCAATTGACAGAGAATTTTCCTAACCTAATTTACAAAAGTAGAACGTCCGAATATTTGATTATTGATCACGAGCCAAATGCATTAGGGAAAGTGGGGCTGTCAATTGTTAATCTTGCCACGGAAGAAAGTTATTTTTTAAATATTAATGGACAGTTAAAGACGGAAGAATTAGAAGAATCTATGATTTATAGTGTAAATACAACGAAAGATAATCAGTTGTTGGTTTTAGCTGGTCAGACGCTTCTCAGATATGATTTGGTGACAGGAAATTTGCTTTCGGAAACAAAAGTTCTTGAAAAAGAAGAACAAGGTATTTATATTTGGGTTAATCATTGAAAAAGAAGGACCGCCTGATAAGTTTCTCAGGCAGTCCTTCTTTTTATTTCATGTCACTAAGAATTTTCTGAATCAATTCTTGTTGAAACTCTTTGGTATATTGTTCGGTGAGTTTCGCTTGTTCTTCTTGGGACATTGATGGATTCGCCATCATAGCAGCCATCATTTTTTTGCCAACTGTTTCAGTCCCTTCTTTTTTGATATCAGCGGCATGTTGTTCCATATATTCGCCTAATTTTTTGGCTTGATCAGCACTTAAAACTAGCCAGTCACTAGCAATGTTGAAGGTGTTTTCTTGTTTTGCAAATTGGTTATCGTTGTCAGCAAGGCCAAATAGTGTTTTGGCCCAGGACTCTTGATAGGACCATTTCGTCGTTTTTTGGACTAATGTGGCTTTTTGAGCATCTTTTTGAACTGTGTTTGTGACGTTTTCCGTTCCTGTTTTTTGTAGTTTCTTTTTATCTGGTGTGTTGTACAAATAAACTTTTTCGGAACCATCGCCCAACGGCTGGTACAATAACATGTTGGGGCCATCTATGCTTGAACTACTGCTTTTTAGTTCAAACGTTTTGTCCTGAGTAACTTCGGTCATACCAAAATGATCTTTATCGTTTAAAACGATAAGACTTAACGAAGCTAAGAAGCCTAAACCAAAAATAACCATACAGCATTTATGCCAAACTTTTCGGCCAAATACATTTGTGTAGGCAAAGCCTAACACGCAAAGGATTAAAAGGAAAATAATCATTATTTCATTGCACCTACTTCCTTAACAGGCATCGCTTCTTTTTTATTTAAGAAGAAAGTAATCGCCAAGCCGAGAACGCCAAAGATTGTTGCCACGAAGAAGGCTGCGTGATAACCGTTTAGTGTTGCGTTTGTTGCTTGGTCGCGATAAGTGAGTGGGGCTGTTTTTAATAAGTCCGATGCAGGTAAGCCGTCTTTGGTAACATTTGTTAAAACACTAATCAAAACAGCTGTTCCAATTGAGCTGGCTACTTGTCGGAAGGTGTTGTTTACAGCAGTTCCGTGACTTAATAAATTCATTGGTAAAGCATTCATGCCAGAAGTTGTCACAGGCATCATGACCATCGAAATACCAAACATCCGAATCGCATATAGGACAATGATATAAATAATAGGTGTTGCTTTTGTTAAGAAAGCAAACGGTAACGTTGCAGCTGTTAAAATAAACATCCCAGTAATCGCAAGACGACGGGCACCAATTTTATCAAAAATGCGACCAGTTACTGGCATCATAAGTCCCATGACTAACGCTCCTGGTAAAAGCATTAACCCTGAATGGAAGGCAGATTCGCCACGAATATTTTGGATATACAAAGGTAAAACCATTTCGGCGCCAATCATTGCCATGTTGGTTACGCCAGATAAAATGGCTGCAACAGTAAAGACTTTTGATTTAAAAACGCGTAGTTCTAAGAAAGGTTGTTCTAAATGCAATTGTCGATATGTAAAAAGACATAAAACAATCGCACCAACAATTAAGAATCCATAGACTTGTGGGCTACCCCAACCTTTATCACCAACGCTTGAGAAGCCGTAAAGTAAGCTACCAAAGCCGAGAGTAGAAAGAATGACCGATAAGACATCGATACTTGGATTAGATAATTGGATGACATTTTTCATTAAAAATGAAGCTAAAATTAGGACTAAAACGACAATTGGAATGACCATCCCAAAAAGGTCACGCCATGTATAAGAATCAATAATCCAACCAGATAATGTTGGACCTAAAGCGGGCGCTAATCCGATAACAATTCCCGTTGTGCCCATGGCAGCGCCACGTTTTTCAGGCGGGAAAATTGAAAGCATAATTGTTTGTAAAAGAGGCATAGATACGCCGACCCCTGCGGCTTGAACAAGGCGTCCAGTCAATAACATGCCGAAGTCTTGAGCTACAAAACAGATGATGGTTCCGATTAAGAACGTTGACATCGCTGTTATGTATAATTTTTTTGAACTAAATTTGTTAATCAACCAAGCACTGATGGGAATCATAATGCCGTTCACAAGTAGGAATCCAGTGGTTAGCCACTGTACACTTGAAGCTGAGATATCAAATTCTTTCATTAATGTAGGTAAGGCCGTCGTTAAAAGTGTTTGGTTTAAAATCGTACAAAATGTTCCGATTAGTAAAACACCGACTAGTAACGACCGGTTATAAGGTTTTCCGTGAATATCCACAGGTTGTTGTGAAGTCACATATATCGCTCCTTTTTCTGTAAGTTTCAAATTAAATTGCATTAACTACTTTACAACTAATTAGAATCTTTGTCAACTTACTTGACAAAGGTGTAAAAAAAACTACAATTAAGGAAAGGATAAGGGAAAGGAAGTTAAACTAATGTGGTCAAAAATGATTCAGCGTTTGTTAAATGAAGAAAATTTGTTGATAGGAATTAGTGAACTAAGTGAAATTGCTGAAGTTTCGCCACGTCAACTTCGTTATTGGGAAGAAAAAGGGTATATTTCTTCCATTGCGAAAGACGCAAACGGTCCACGGAAATATCGGTTACATACAGTCGTCAAAGTGCATTGGATCAAGCGTTTTTTAGATGAAGGATATACGTTACAAAGTGCGGTGGAAAAAGCAGAAGAGCAGCATCGTAATGTGGGGATGACGAAAAAAATCTTTAGTCAAATGTTTCATGGTATCTCAGAAGTTTGTCCCAATTACGTAGCGATTGATTTGGGCGATTTCGATGAAGAACAAAAATTATATGTCGTATTTAATGAAACCACAGAAGTCAGTGAGTATCTTTTAATTCCTAAGGATGCAGATGTTTCTGATGAGTTAAAGAAAAGAAAATAAGAATGAAATAGGACTGGGAGAAAGACCTGAAGTGAAAGTAAAACGTTACTGAATGAATCTTCGAGTTCTTTTTTTCTTGCAATTTCTTTATTTTTATATATAATTTCTTATATGGAAAAGGAGGGTTTCGATGAAAGAAACAAAACCTTACGGAACAGTCTTGTTAAAAGCGGCTAAAATCATGGACTGTCTAAGTTTACAACCCGATCAAACCTTACAGGAAATTGCAAAGAATACCGAAATGACAGCATCAACGGCAATCAAAATTTTAGAAACCTTAACATTAATTGGCTATGTTCAAAAAGACACGAACAAGACGTACCGCTTAGGAACAAAATTGATTCGCTATGCGAATCAAAGTGTGGAGCAAATCGATTTAGCTGAAATTGCGGTACCTTATTTAGAAAACCTTCAAAATACGGTCGATGAAACCATTCATTTAGGGATTTTAAATAATAATGAAATTCTGTATATCAATAAATTAGAACCGAAAAATCAAACGATTCGCATGTCCTCGAAAGTGGGAATTACTCGACCTTTGTATAATTCGGCCATGGGTAAAGCCGTTTTAGCAGAATTTTCGGAAGAACAAGTGCAACAATATTTAGACACGCAGACATTAATTCCCTATACCGAAAATACGATTACCAATCCCTTGCGTTTGAAAAAAGAATTAAAACAAGTGCAACAAACGGGGGTTGCTTACGATGATGAAGAAATTGAACAAGATATTTTCTGTAGCGGAGTATCTTTAATGAAAGATGGCGAAATTGCGGGTGCTTTTAGTGTAAGCATGCCGAAATATCGTTTGACAGAGGAAAATAAAACGACGATTAATCAAGCCCTTTTGGCAACAAAAGCAGCGATTGAAGCGAAATTATAGTAGAAAAAGAAAGACAAACAAAAGTCGATTGGGATTTTTGTTTGTCTTTCTTTTTTTATTTTTGTAAAAACGTTTGCATTTTCTTTTTTTATCTGTATAATGAAGTTGTGAATTTCTTTATAATAAATATATATTTCTAAATAAGAAATGAGGGAGTCTGTTGAAGCGAGTATCAATTTTACAAAAATTAGAAAATGCTGGCGTGATTGCTGTGGTTCGCGGAAAGACAAAAGAAGAAGCACTAAAAGCTAGTCAAGCCATTGTAGCAGGCGGTATGCGGGGGATTGAGTTAACCTTTACTGTTCCTCAAGCAACAGAAGTGATTCAGGAATTAGTTGCGTTATACCAAGAGAATCCTGACGTAGTCATTGGTGCGGGGACAGTTTTGGATGCTACGACTGCTCGTTTAGCTATTGTAGCAGGGGCTGAATATATTGTGAGTCCAAGCTTCGATGAAGAAACCGCTAAAATTTGCAATTTATATCAAGTTCCTTACTTGCCAGGCTGTATGACCATCACAGAAATGAAAGAAGCACTGAAAAGCGGAGCAGATATTATTAAACTATTTCCGGGAAGTGTTTATGGACCGAGTGTTATTTCGGCATTTAAAGCGCCATTGCCTCAGTTAAATATTATGCCAACGGGTGGTGTCAGTTTGGAAAATATGGCCGAGTGGTTTGCTGCAGGTGTGACGGCCGTCGGTGTTGGTGGCAATCTGTTAGCGCCAGCAGCAACTGGGGATTTTGAAAAAGTTCGTGAGGTTGCCCAAGCCTATATGGAAAAATTCCAAGCAATCAAAGGGGTGTAGGCACATGGGGAAAGTCGTAACATTGGGAGAAATCATGTTGCGTTTGTCAACGCCTGTCGGAATACGCGTAGCACAAACAGAAAATTTCGCTGTACATTACGGCGGTGGTGAAGCGAATGTAGCGATTTCGTTAGCGAACTATGGCCACCAAGTGACTTTTGCTAGTAAAGTGCCCGATAATTCATTAGGAGAAGCCGCCAAAAAGCATTTAAGTCGTTATGGGGTTTCAACGGAATTTGTACGAACTGGCGGAACACGCCTAGGAACATATTACTTGGAAACTGGTACAGGAGAACGAGCAGCCAGTGTTGTCTATGATCGCGCCTATTCAAGCTTTGCTCAAATCGAAGAAATGGAATGGGACTTACATGAGCTGTTTTCAGGAGTAGAGATCTTTCATATTTCAGGAATTACA
>OIFQ01000336.1_pt1 | contig 7745 bp, 9 predicted proteins | sample 1582051 | NCBI WGS metagenome assembly OIFQ01 (sample SAMN07501058, study PRJEB24779) | human gut metagenome | isolation source: stool | host: human infant | place: USA: Pittsburgh, PA | reverse complement strand
AGGAGATTATTATGGATTTAAAATTGTATTACAAGGCAGAATGCCCATTCTGTAAAAAAGTATTGAGATTTATAGACAATAAAAAAATTGAAGGTGTTGAATTAGTTGACATCAAAGCTGACGAAGCTAATGAAAAATATCTTATCGAAAAAGGTGGAATGGACCAAGTACCTTGTCTTTTCATTGATGGAAAGCCAATGTATGAGTCCATGGATATTATAAAATTCTTGGATGAAAAATTTCAATAAAAATTTTAAAAATGCTACATACTAATGTATGTAGCATTTTTTGTATTGTTATTTTTGTAAAAGTTTACTCTAATTTATAGAGAATTGCATCACTGTTTTTTATGATTATTTCTAGTTTTATTAAGTACGTTGTAGTAGATAAAACATAATATTATGTTAAAAAAAATAAGAGAGCCTTCGATTAATCTATTCAATTTTATTATTTCGTTGAAATTTAAAAACATAATTATTAATGTGATTAAATAAATAAATTCTACAAGTTTTTTTATTTTTTTGTTTTTCATTCGTACCTTCTTATCGACACGATATCGTGCATTCTTTTGTATACATGTCTTTTACCTAATCTCGACCTATACATTTTTGTAACCTTTATTTTAAATGTTAATCCATGATTACGATCGTTCGGTATTCCAAAAGTAGCAGCACCACCCATAAGAGATGATATATATCCTATGATTTTGGAAGGCTTTTTTCCACCGGGAAATTTTGCAAGTATAAGTGCTAACACTCCACCAGCAGATGAAACATTTCCTAGTGCACTTCTAATTTCTGCAAAAGATAATTTCTTCGTAATATATGATACATCGGATTTATAAAAGCTTATTTCATTATTGTATATTGTATTTCCAGTAATTGAAGAATAAATCGAATCATCTTCCTTGTTATAAATTATATATTCGATTTTTCCAGTATTAATGTCTTTGATTTCAATTTTAGTTTCGTTTTTTGAATCAATTATATTCAGAATCTCTTCTTTTTCATAAGAATTAACCTTAATACTATTATCGTTTATTTCTGAAATAGTAATATCCTTTGAGTTTTCATAATTTCCTGAAGCAAATGAAATTTGGGGTATGTTTGTTGAAATTATTGATATCAATAAAAGTCCCGCTATTAATCGTTTAAAATTTAATTTATTATACATTTTATTTCCTCCTACATGTAGAAATGATTAATAGTGAATGCAATTCTCATTTATATTTTAAAAAAATAATTTTGAGTTGTCAATATTAATTATCATTTAAAATTTGAGAAAATTTGGCTTTTGAATGTTTTAATTAAATTTTAATTATAATAATTTGAGCAATTTGTGATAGAATAAATATCGTAATAAAAAAAGTAGCAAACCTTTGGGATAGATTTGCTACTTAAATAACATTGGCAAGTTCATATTAGGAGGATGAACAACCATTTATTCTTATCATTATAATATCATAGAATTGAACTTAATAAGTTACAAATTTATTACGATTTAGGGAATTGAGGGGAATATGAAGGTAGGAATTATTGGAGCAGGAGCTAGTGGAGTTTTTGCGGCATTATTTTTAAAACAAAATTACATAGACACGACTGTTATTGAAAGAAACGCCAACGCTTTGAAGAAAATTTATGCAACAGGTAACGGTAGATGCAATTTTACTAACAGAAATGTATCGTACAAGAATTATCATGGTGAAAATCCAAAATTCACAATAAGTGCTATCAAAAAATTTGATAATTACGATGTTATTGAGTTTTTTAATGATATGGGAATTCCCGAAGTTGAGCTTGAAAATGGCAAGATTTTTCCGAAAAGTTTACAAGCTTCATCAATCGTAAAACAAATGATGTGCTTAGCAAATCATTTGGAAGTAGAATTCATCTACGATAGTTTTGTTGATGACGTTAGAAAAAACGGAGATGTTTTTGAAGTAAAATCCAACGGTTCATTGTATAAGTTTGATTATTTGATAATAGCTTGTGGGTCGAAGGCTTACAAAAAAAGTGGCTCTGATGGAAATGGATACATTCTTATGAAAAAACTGGGACACAATATAGTGAAAACTCATCCAGGAATTGTGCAATTGAGACTTAATGGAGATAGTTTCAAAAAAATGAGCGGTACAAAATTCAAAGCTAATGCAAAATTAGTTGTAGATAACAAGGAAGTTTTCGAATTTTATCATGATGTTTTGTTCACTGATTATGGAATTAGTGGGCCAACTATTTTGCAATTATCAGGAGAAGCAATCAGAGCTAAAAACAAGGGATTAGATGTCAAAATAAGAATTGACACTGTAGATTTGGATGAAAATAAATTGTATGAGCATTTAATCTACATAATATCTTTAAATTATTATAAGAAAATAAATGAGTTGTTGGTCGGTTTGATTAACGACAATTTGATTGAAGAAGTTTTGAATCAAGCAGGTATAAGTTATGATATTAATGTGTGCGAGCTTAGCAAGGAAGAAATTTACAAATTAGCACACACTCTTAAAAATTTGGAATTTAGTGTTAGTGGATACAAGGATGAGGATTCTGGTCAGATAACTTGCGGAGGAGTCGACACAGATGAGATCAATCCTTCTACTATGGAATCAAAAAAAATAAAAAATCTGTATATTATTGGTGAAATTATGGATGTCGACGGAGATTGTGGTGGATATAATCTTCAATGGGCTTTTTCATCGGCGTATTCTTGTGCGATGTCTATAATTAAAAAGGAGAACTAAATGAATAAAATGCAAAGAAAACTTATTGACTTAGATAACCACGGTCAAAAAGTTAGAGTAGGTTTGGTTGGTTGTGGCAAAATGGGATCAGGTCTTGTGAGTCAGTTGAGTAGAATCAAAGGAATGAGACCATCTGTTATTGTAGATCGACACGTCGACAAGTGCGTGACTGCCTTGAGAAAAGCAGGTGTAAAAGATGTAGATATTGTCAAAACAACTGATTTGAAAGTTGCAGAAAATGCTATTAAAAATAATTCGTTCGTAGTAAGTGATGATTATACTTTGAGTTACAAATTGGACATGATTGATGGCGTAATTGATGCTACAGGAAATCCTCCATTTGGGACACAACTTGCAGTTGAAAGTATTGAACACGAAAAACAAACTATTTTATTAAATGTAGAATGTGACGCTGTTGTTGGACCTATTTTGAACGAAATGGCGAAGAAAAAAGGTGTTGTGTACACTGGATCTGCAGGAGATGAACCAGGAGCTATAATTCAATTGTCAGATTTTGCGCTTGGATTGGGATTCAAATTATTAGCTGTAGGTAAGGGCAAGAACAATCCATTGGATAATTACACTAATGAAGATATTTTACGAGAAGAAGCCTTGTCAAAAGGTTTGGTTCCAAAAATGTTGACATCATTTGTAGATGGAACTAATACGATGATTGAACTTACTGCTGTTGCAAATGCATTGGGATTTACTCCTGATGTTTTGGGTTGTCATGGAATTACAACAAACATTCACGATATTGCTGACGAATTTAAATTAAAAGAACAAGGCGGAATTTTAAATAATTACAATATAGTTGATTTTGCATTTGGAGTTGCGCCGGGAGTTTTTGCTATTGTAACTCACGATACTAACGAAGTTCACGATTTGATGGAATATTTGTCAATGGGTAAAGGACCAAACTATACTTTGTATAGACCATATCATTTGACAAGTTTGGAAACTCCACTTACAATTTACGATGCAATTGTAGAGAAAGAACCGACAATTTATCCAAAATACGGTCAAGTTTCTGATACAATTACAGTTGCAAAAAGAGACATCAAAAAAGGCCAAATAATTGAAGGTATCGGTGGACACGATTGTTTCGGTAAAATTACATCTCACAAACATCAAATGGAAAATAATTTGTTGCCAATGCCAATCATCACAGAAAAAACAACTGCAAAAGTTGATATACCAAAAGACACATTGATTACTTACGATATGGTTAATCTGGATGAAGATCATATAATTACCAGACTTCGTAAGAGACAAGATGAATTGGGATTATAAAATTACAAAATAAATTTATTATCAGTCGATAAAAAGTTTTTCAAGCTTTGAAATATCGGCTGATTTTTATTTTTAAAATCAATTTTTATAAATCTTTGACAATGGATTTTAAAAGTGTTAATATCAATTTGTAATGTAATAAATAAACGTTTTTTGGGGGTTAATATGGATTACAGATTAGAGTCTGACAGTGTTGGTGAAAAACAAGTTCCAAAAGATGCATATTATGGTGTGCAATCTTTGAGAGGTATGGAAAATTTCCCAATAACAGGAAGAACTTTACACGAAGAATTAATTTATGGATTGACAATAGTTAAAAAAGCTTGTGCAATTGCAAACCACAGAGCAGGAATTATGAGAGAAGATGTCAAAAACGCAATCGTTTACGCATGTGACAAAATTCTTGCAGGAGAATATCACGATCAATTTTTGACTGATCCAATTCAAGGTGGAGCAGGTACTACTGCTAACATGAATGCAAATGAAGTTATTGCAAACATTGCCAACGAAAAACTAGGCGGAGGATTGGGAACTTATGAATATGTTCATCCAAACGATCACGTTAACATGAGTCAATCTACAAACGATGTTTTTCCAACTGCAGGTAAGATTGCAACTTTAAGACTACTAATAAAAGCTTTAAATGAATTAAAGCAATTAGAAATTTCTTTGCTAAATAAATCAGTGGAATTTGATGATGTACTTAAAATGGGACGTACTCAACTTCAAGATGCAGTTCCAATTAGATTGGGACAAGAATTCCACGCATATTATTCAGTAATAAAAAGAGATATCAAAAGAATTAGAAGATCATCAGATCAAATCGAATCGATAAATATGGGAGCAACTGCGATTGGTACAGGAGTAAATGTAGACAAAGTTTACTTTACAAATATAGTTCCTATACTTGCAGAATTAACAGGATTTGATTTGCATCAAGCAGAAGATTTAATAGATGGAACTAATAACCTTGATGGACTTGTAGAAATATCTTCAGCAGTAAAATCAACAGCTGTAAGTTTGTCAAAAATGGCAAGTGATTTGAGATTAATGAGTTCAGGACCAAAAACAATGGTGGGAGATATTGAGCTTCCAGCAAGACAAAATGGTTCATCAATTATGCCGGGAAAAGTAAATCCTGTAATTCCAGAAGTTGTTAACCAAGTTGTTTTCAGAATTATCGGTAACGATAATACAGTTACAATGTGTGCAGAACACGGACAATTGGAACTTAACGCATTCGAACCAGTTTTATTCGACAGTTTATTCGAATCTATATCTATATTGACTAATGCAGTGAAAACTTTCAGAGAAAACTGCATAATTGGTATCAAACCAAATAGACAAAAACTTTCAAACGACGTCGAAAAATCAGTAGGAATAGTTACAGCACTTGTTCCTCATATTGGATACAAAAAATCTGCAGAAATCGCAAAACGTGCATTGAGTACAGGAATTACTGTTAGAAATATCGTATTGGACGAAAAAATCTTAACAGAAGATGAATTAAAAGAAATCCTTGATCCAATTGCAATGACAATGCCTGGAATTGCAGCAGAATATTTGATTAAACAAAAACAACAAGCCTACATTGAAAAGAAGAAACAAGAAGACAAGGAACAAAAAGCAAAAAAATAAATTTAAATTTTCAAAAAAGTCTGTTATCAAAGTAAATCTTTGGTAATGGGCTTTTTTATAATTTCGGACAAAAAATTTACATTATTTTAAATTTGCTAATATGTTATAATTTATCTAGGTGATATGATGAAAAATAATACTAAAAATGCAGACAATGTTATATTGGCAATATCAAATGTTTTGATGGTGGTTTTTGTATCTACTTTGCTTAGAGGCCACAACATAATATCGTTGTTGATTTTACTTGCGTGGGCAGTTTATGCGTCGCAAAATAAAATGATTTTACCGAAAAGTCTTGAAAGAAAAAGAACAAAATTCGAATACGGAAGTTTTATCGTTTTGTTAATAGGTTTTATGTTGATTTATTACCATCCTAATAAGGTATATGTGTTCTTAACATATCTTACATTTTTAATTTACAACACACTTTTGTGGATGAATATGATTAGAATGAGAGCTATTAATAAAGAGAATAATAAGAAATCTAATAAGAAGAAATAAAGAGGTATATTATATAATGAAAATTATGGTTATAGGGCCTGGCAGATGGGGAAGTTTCATCGCTTGGTATTTGAAAAAAATTGGTCATGAAGTTTTGTTGTATGGTTTGAATGGAACTGAAGATTTCGAAAACTTTAAGAAAAGTCGTACAAATGGAATCATAACTTTGCAAGATGATTTGGAATTAACTGATGATATTACAAGAGCAAAAGAATGTGATGTTATTCATGTTAGTATAAATGCACAAGGTTTTAGAAATGTGTGTGAAGAACTTAAGTCTATTGGAATTAAGAATAAAATTATCGTTACTAATATGAAGGGAATTGAGATTTCGACTGGAAAAAGATTATCAGAAGTCTGCAAAGAAATTATGGATGGATCTAACAAAGTCGCAGCTTGGATTGGTCCAGGTCATCCACAAGAATTTTACCGCAATGTTCCAAATTGTATGGTAATTGATTCAGAAAATGAAGATGTGAAAGAATTGTTGATTGAAAATTACAGTTCAGATTTGATTAGATTTTATTATGGCCAAGATTTGATTGGAAATGAAATCGGCGCAGCTTACAAAAACGTAATTGGAATTGCTGCAGGAATGTTGGATGGAATGAAAATAAGTTCTTTGAAGGGAGCTTTGATGAGTAGAGGTTGTAGAGAAGTTGCAAGGTTTATTAAAGCTTCGGGAGGTAAAGAGCTTAGTGCATACGGTCTTTGCCATCTTGGAGATTATGAGGCTACAGTGTTTTCACAATATTCGCACAACAGAATGTTCGGTGAAATGTATGCAAAATCAGAAAAATACGACAAATTAGCTGAAGGATACTACACTGTAAAAGCTATTAAATTACAAGCAGACAAAATGAATTTGGATTTACCAATAAACAATGCAGTGTACAAAGTTTTGTACGAAAATTCGAAATGCGAAGAAGAAATCGACAAATTATTCAGTAGAAGTTTGAAAAAAGAATTTTATTAATGAAAAACAAATTAGAAGTGCAAAAAAGCACTTCTTTTTTGATTAAAATGCTTGACAAATAGATTTTAAGTTTATATAATATACAAGTCAAGTAAAAAGGTTGACGGTGATTGAATGGAAAAATTATTAAATATTACCATGATGTTTGATTATTATGGTAAATTGCTTACGAAAAGAGAATACAATGTAATTGACAAGTACTACAATGAGGATTTGTCATTAAATGAAATTGCTCAAATTTGTGATATTTCAAAACAAGCTGTAAGTGATAGTTTGAAAAGAGCTGAAAATAAGCTTTATGAATACGAACAAAAACTTGGCTTAATTGAAAAATCAAAAAAGAGTCATCAATTTCTTAGAAAAATCAGAAATGATCTTTTCTCTTTGTCACCAGAAATCAAAAGCAAAGAAATTGAAAATATCATTATAGATATAGAAAATTTCTTAAATGATTTAGAGGATGTGGGAAATGATATTTGAAAATTTGTCCGATAAATTACAAAATGCCTTGTCAAAATTGACCAACAGAGGAAAGCTAACAGAAAAAGATATAGATGTTGCAATGAGAGAAGTTAAACTTGCTTTATTGGAAGC
>OIFQ01000310.1_pt1 | contig 8228 bp, 7 predicted proteins | sample 1582051 | NCBI WGS metagenome assembly OIFQ01 (sample SAMN07501058, study PRJEB24779) | human gut metagenome | isolation source: stool | host: human infant | place: USA: Pittsburgh, PA | reverse complement strand
TCATTCTATGCAATGAATGATACAAAAACTCCTACAATTAATTCTGTTATTATGGTTGCTATAAATATAATAGGAAATATTATTTTATCAAGAATTTTTGGCTTAGTAGGATTAGCAGTAGCAACAAGTTTTGCAAATCTAATTGGAGCAATAATGATAATAATGAGATTACACAAAAAAATTGGGGATTTTAGCTCTACAAAATCATCATTTGTAAATATTTTTAAGATGTTGATCTCATCGTTGATAATGGGAGCTTTAGCTTATATTACATTTAAAACGACAAATATTAGATTTTCAAATACATTATCATTAATGATGTCTATAATTGTTGCAGGAATTAGTTATTTGAGTTGTATTTTAATTTTTAAGGTCGATGAACTAAACGAAATTATCGCTTTTTATAAAAACAGAAGAAAAAAATAGCTGGTTTGACAATTGAAAGTTTTTTGAATATAATTTTGTTATAAAGACAAAGATAAAAAGAGCGCATTATGATTGATTTTCAGAGAGATAAGGGTTGGTGTGACTTATTATTCATAGTAATTGCAGACATTTTTGAGTCGAATTTTCCGCTTAATAGCGTTATAAATTAAAGTGAGGTTTACCTAATTAGGGTGGTACCGCGATTTAACTCGTCCCTTATCATAAGGACGGGTTTTTTATATTTTAGGAGGTTTTTTATGAATAGTATGGGAAATCTTAGACGTACTCACATGTGTGGGGAGTTGAGATTAAGTGATGTAAACAAAGAAGTCATTCTTATGGGATGGGTTCAAAAAGAGAGAAATTTAGGATCTCTTATCTTTATAGATTTGAGAGATAATACAGGAATAACTCAAATAGCTATAAAAGACAATAACAAAGAAATTTTCGATAAAGCAAAAGATGTTAAAAGCGAATATGTTTTATGTGTAAAAGGTGATGTTAGAGAAAGAGAATCAAAAAACAACAACATTCCTACTGGAGAAATTGAAGTTATAGCTAATGAACTAATTGTTTTGGATACAGCGAATGTTCCTCCAATTTACATTAAAGATGATGATAATGCTCAAGAAGCTGTTAGGTTAAAGTACAGATATTTGGATTTAAGAAAACCTAAATTACAAAATAATTTAAAATTAAGAGCCAAAACTAATAAATTAATTCGTGATTATTTAGATGAAAATGGATTTTATGAAATTGAAACTCCATTTTTAGGAAAGCCAACTCCAGAAGGAGCTAGAGATTATTTGGTTGCAAGTAGAGTAAATGAACATAATTTCTACGCACTACCACAATCACCACAGTTAATGAAGCAACTTCTTATGATTAGTGGAATGGACAGATACTACCAAATCGTTAAATGTTTCAGAGATGAAGATTTGAGAGCAAATAGACAACCGGAATTCACTCAAGTGGATATGGAAATGAGTTTTGTTGATCAAGAAGATGTAATGACATTGAATGAAGGCTTGATTAAAAAACTTTTCAAAGAAATTAGAGGAATTGATATTCCAACTCCTATTAAGAGAATGACTTACGCAGAAGCTATGGAAAGATATGGATGCGATAAGCCAGATTTGAGATTTGGATTTGAATTGAAAAATATCACTGAATTAGTAAAAGATTCAGAATTCAAAGTATTCTCAAGTTGTAATGATAAAAACAAAAGCGTTAGATGTATCAATATTGGGAATTATGAAAGTGAATACTCACGTAAAAAAATCGACAAATTAGAAAAATTTGTAAAAGAATACGGTGCTAAAGGTTTAAGTTGGATAAGAGTTCACGATGGAGAAATTCAATCTTCAATTAAAAAATTCTTATCTGATGAAGAAATGAATTCGATAATTGAATCTACAAAAGAAGACGAAAATGCTTTAATATTTATACTAGCAGACAAAAATGATGTTGTATTTAATGGATTAAGTGCATTAAGAAACAAAATTGCAAGAGATATGAATTTGGTTGACAATGATACATTCGAATTTGTTTGGATAGTTGATTTCCCATTATTTGAATTCGACGAAGAAGAAAACAGATTTGTAGCAATGCATCACCCATTTACAATGCCAAAAGAAGAAGACATTCAATATTTGTTAACTGACAAGGAAAAAGTAAGAGCTAAAGCTTACGATATTGTATGTAATGGAGACGAAATCGGTGGAGGTTCTATAAGAATTAACAATTCTGATTTACAAAAGAAAATGTTCGAAGCATTAGAATTAACTGAAGAAATGATTGAAAACAAATTTGGTTTCTTTGTAGAAGCTTTTAACTATGGAACACCTCCACATGGTGGATTAGCGTATGGTATGGATCGACTTATGATGTTATTAGTTGGAACTGATAATATCAAAGATGTTATAGCATTCCCTAAAACACAATCTGCTACAGATTTATTAACTGGTGCTCCATCAAATGTTGACGAGAAACAACTTAAAGAAATTCACATCAAATTAGATTAGTATGGATAAAAGATTTGAAAGAACAAAACTTCTAATAGGTGAAAATGACCTAGAAAATATCATCAACTCCAAAGTAGCTGTTATTGGCTGCGGTGGAGTTGGAGGTTTTGTAATAGAAGCTTTGGCTAGATGTGGAGTAGGAACATTAGCAATAGTAGATTATGATACTATCGATATAACAAACATCAATCGCCAAATTATAGCTTTGGAAGATACTGTTGGAAATTATAAGGTAGATGAATTTGAAAAAAGAATTCACAGAATTAAATTTAGGGAAAAGTTTGATAATTCTACTGTTGATTTATTTAATCTTAAAGATTATAATTATGTTATAGACGCTATTGATTTAATATCAGCGAAGCTAGATTTGGCTGAGTATTGTTATAAAAACGATATTAAGTTGATAAGTTCTATGGGTGCGGGATCGAAACTAAATCCTTTTCTTTTTAGAATTACGGATATTAAAAAGACCCACACTTGTCCAATGGCTAAAGTAATGAGAAAAGAGCTAAAAAGAAGAAACGTTGACAAACTTACATGCATTTGGTCTGATGAACAAAGGTCAGGAGAAGTTCTATCTTCAAATGGAAGAAATGCTCCGGCAAGTATAAGCTTTGTACCTTCATGTGTCGGACTTATGATTGCATCGTATGTTATTAAAGAATTGAGGTAATATTTTGGCAAAAGAAGGAATGGTTATAAAAACTGAATCCACAAAAGCATCTGTTCTAATAACTAGAAAAGGAGCTTGTGGTGGTGAAAGTTGTAGTAAATGTTCAGGTTGTGAACATCAAACGCAAGTTATAGAATGTGCAAACTATATAAGTGCTAAGGTAGGAGATAGAGTTCAAATTTCAGGTGACGATTCTTCAATGCTTAAATATACAGCATTGTTGTATTTAGTGCCTTTAACATTTTTCCTAATTGCTCTTATATCATCATATTCTATTTTGGAAAATAAAATAGGAAATTTTGAATTAGCATCTTTTGGTATAGGACTTGTAGGATTATTAATTGGCTATATAATTGTAAAATTTATAGATAAAAAATTTGTTGATAAGGACCTAGTTCATATCACGAAAATAATTGGAGGTTTGTATGAATAATTGTAGACAAAATTTAGAAAATTTTGACCCAGAGGTATTTGGATATCTAAATGATGAAATCAAAAGACAAGAAGAACATATCGAGTTGATAGCTTCAGAAAACTTTGTTTCAAAAGCAGTACTTGAAACTATGGGTACTGAATTAACTAACAAGTATGCTGAAGGATATCCTGGAAAAAGATATTACGGCGGTTGTGAACATGTTGATAAAATAGAACAATTAGCTATAGATAGATTAAAAGAATTATTTAATGCAGATCATGCTAACGTTCAACCTCACTGTGGAGCAAATGCTAATATTGCTGTATATGTTGCGGTTTTAAAACCTGGAGATACAGTATTAGGTATGAGATTAACAGAAGGTGGACACTTAACTCATGGATCACCAGTAAATATGTCTGGTAAATATTATAATTTTGTAGATTACGGTGTAGATCCTGAAACTGAAACAATTGATTATGAAAACGTTCGTGAATTAGCTTTAAAACACAAACCAAAATTAATCGTTGCTGGTGCTTCTGCATATCCAAGAGTTATAGATTTCAAAAAATTCAGAGAAATTGCAGATGAAGTTGGAGCATATTTAATGGTAGATATGGCTCACATTGCTGGATTAGTAGCTACTGGAGATCATCCAAGTCCAGTTCCTTATGCAGATTTTGTAACTACAACTACACATAAAACATTAAGAGGACCAAGAGGTGGAGCTATACTTTGTAAGGAAGAACACAAAAAATTATTAGACAAATCAGTATTCCCAGGATTCCAAGGTGGCCCATTAGAACACATTATTGCAGCAAAAGCAGTGTGCTTCAAAGAAGATTTGCAACCAGAATTTAAAGAATACACTCATCAAATTTTGAAGAATGCAAAAGCCATGGAAAAAGTATTCTTAGATAATGATGTAAGATTAGTTTCAGGTGGTACAGATAACCACTTACTATTAATCGATTGCAGAAGCTTTGATATGACTGGTAAAGAAGCAGAAGCGTTATTAAGTGAAGTTAATATTACAACTAACAAGAACACTATTCCTAACGATCCAGAAACACCATTTGTAACTAGTGGTATTAGAATTGGTACACCAGCTATTACAACTAGAGGATTAAAAGAAGTAGAAGCCGCAAAAGTAGCGGAATTTATGTTAGACGCATTAAAGAAACGTAGACCTGCTGAAGAAATCAAAAAAGACGTTGTAGAATTGATGAAACAATTCCCAATCAATAGATAAATTTTAAGCTAATACTAGACAAAAGTTTAGTATTAGCTTTATTTTTTTGATGAAATATTGTATATTTGACACATTTTATGGTATCATTTATAGAGAAATGAGGTGATAACATGGCAAAACCAGTTGTTGCTATTGTAGGAAGAGCTAATGTAGGAAAATCTACATTATTCAATAAATTAATAAAGAAAAGAATCGCCATCACTCAAGATGATCCAGGTGTTACAAGAGATAGATTGTATATGGAAGCTGAGTGGCAAAATAAATATTTTACAGTTGTAGATACAGGTGGTTTGGAACCAAAAAGTAATGAAATCATTACTAAAAATATTAAAAAACAAACAGAACTTGCTATTGAAACTGCAGATGTTATTTTGTTTATGGTTGACGGTAAACAAGGTATCACTCCAATTGATATGGAAGTTGCCGATATGCTTAGAAGAACGAAAAAAAGCGTAATTTTAGTTGTAAATAAGATTGATCATATAAAACAACAGGACAATGTATATGATTTTTATAATCTAGGATTTTATGAAATATTTCCTATAAGTGCTTCAAATTCTATGGGGCTTGGAGATTTACTAGAAGCTGTTGTTTCAAAATTTGATGATAATTCAAATACAGAATCTGATGAGGATATTACAAAAGTTTGCCTGATTGGAAAACCAAATGTTGGTAAAAGTTCTTTGATTAATAACTTATTAAACGAAGAAAGAATGATAGTTACTGATATTGCAGGAACGACGAGAGATGCCATAGACTCCAAGATTAATTACAAGGGAAATGAGTATATATTTATAGATACAGCAGGTCTAAGAAAAAGAAAAAAGATTGACACAGAAGTCGAGAGATATTCTGTTGTAAGGACTTTGTCAGCAATTGATAGGTCTGATATTTGCGTTCTAATGATAGATGCCACTGAAGGTGTCAGCGAACAAGATACAAAAATTTTAGGATATGCTCATGATCAAGGCAAAGCTATGATTATTCTTGTGAATAAATGGGATCTTGTAGAAAAACAAACTAACACTATGAATGATTTCAAAAAAGATATCAGAACTAAATTGGGATTTGTAATGTATGTTCCTATCGTGTTCATAAGTGTAAAAGAAAACAAAAGAATCGATACTTTGTTTACTGAAATCGAAAAAGTAGATAATAATTATTCTATGAGAATTAGCACAGGTGTTTTAAATGATGTAATATCAAAAGCTGTATTATTAAATCCACCACCATCAGATAAAGGTGTTCGTTTGAAAATCTTTTATATTACGCAGATAGAAGCCAGACCACCAAAATTTTTGGTGTTCATAAATAGAAATGATTTGATGCATTTTTCATACCAAAGATATATCGAAAATCAGCTAAGGGAAAACTTTAGCTTTGAAGGCGTTCCTTTGCAATTTGAATTTAAGACAAGGGGAAAATAGTGAATTATTTATATTTAATCGTCCTTGGAATAATATGTTATTTCATAGGTAATATAAGTGGTTCTATTGTGCTTTCTAAGTTGATTTATAAACAGGATATAAGAAATTATGGAAGCAAAAATGCAGGTGCAACCAATGCTTTAAGAGTTTATGGAGTGAAGTTTGGTTTGGCAACTTTTTTGATAGATTTCTTAAAAGGATTATTGTGTGCATATTTGGGCTTTAAATTTTTCGGCAGTTTAGGTATACTAGTATGTGGGCTTTTATGTGTAGTAGGACATATATTACCAGTTATTTATAATTTTAAAGGTGGCAAGGGCATTGCGACATCTTTCGGTGTTTTATTGTTTGCCCAACCTTTACAAGTTTTATTTTTATTAATATTGTTTTTAATAGTTGTACTTATAACTAAATATGTTTCATTGGGAAGCATAATAGGATGTGTTTCAGCTGTTATTTATGGATTAATTTACATTAGAAAAGACTTTTACATTGGTTTAATTTATATTTTGCTAGGAATAATATCATTATTCAAGCATAGATACAATATAAATAGATTGATTCATGGAAAAGAAAGTAAATTAGGTAAAAATTAGGAGGAAAAAATGAAAGTATTAGTAATCAATTGTGGTAGTTCTTCATTAAAATATCAATTATTTGATATGACTGATGAAAGTGTATTATGTAAAGGGTTAGTAGAAAGAATTGGAATTGAAGGTTCTAAATTAACTCATAAAGTTAATGGAGAAAAATTAGTAGTAGAAGAACCAATGAAAGATCACACTGAAGCTATTAACCATGTTTTCGATGCTTTATTAGATGAAAAATATGGTGTTATCAAGAGTTTAGACGAAGTATCTGCTATTGGTCACAGAGTACTACACGGTGGAGATAAATTAACAGAATCTTGCATTATTGACGATAAAGTAAAAGATAAGATTAGAGAATTTATCAAATTTGGTCCGCTTCACAACCCAGCTAACTTAATGGGAATTGAAGCATGTGAAAAATTAGCTCCAGGAAAGAAAAATATCGCTGTATTCGATACTGCTTTCCACCAAACAATGCCAGCTAAAACATTTATGTATGCTATTCCTTACGAATACTATGAAGATTACAGATTAAGAAAATTCGGTTTCCACGGAACAAGCCACAGATATATTACTTTAAGAACTCAACAATTATTAGATAAAGAAGACATCAATATTATTACAGTTCACTTAGGTAATGGTTCATCTATAGCAGCTGTTAAAGACGGAAAATGCTATGATACATCAATGGGACTTACACCATTGGAAGGACTTTTAATGGGAACTAGAAGTGGAGATTTGGATCCTACTGTAATGACATTCTTAATGAATGAAAAAGGATATTCAGCTGATGAAATGAACCAAATTTTGAATAAAAAATCTGGTGTATTAGGAGTTTCAGGAATTAGTTCAGACTTTAGAGATCTTGAAGAAGAAGCTGAAAAAGGAAATGATAGAGCTCAATTAGCGTTGGATATGTTTATTGAAAGAGTTAAGAGATATATCGGTGGATATATGGCTGAATTAGGTCATGTTGATGCAATTTGCTTCGCTGGTGGCATCGGAGAAAACTCTTCATCAATGAGAAAAGATATCTTAAATACATTTGAAGAATTAGGTGTTAAATTAGACCTTGAAAAGAACAACACTCGTGAAGAAGCTTTAATCTCAGCTGATGATTCAAAAGTTAAAGTTTATGTTGTTCCAACTAATGAAGAATTAATGATTGCTAGAGACACTTTAGACTTAGCAAAATAATAATATTTTTATTGACAACTTAACATTATTATATTATAATTAACTACGTTGTTTGTATAAATTTTAAGGACTAAAGTCCTTAAGGAGGTGTAGCATGGCAGTACCAAAGAGAAAAACTTCTAAAACTAGAAGAGATAAAAGAAGAGCTTCTTCGTATAAATTACCAAGAGTTACTATAACTACATGTCCTAATTGTGGATCTCCAAAATTACCTCACAGAGTATGTA
>OIFQ01000299.1_pt1 | contig 8614 bp, 7 predicted proteins | sample 1582051 | NCBI WGS metagenome assembly OIFQ01 (sample SAMN07501058, study PRJEB24779) | human gut metagenome | isolation source: stool | host: human infant | place: USA: Pittsburgh, PA | reverse complement strand
GTGTTTGTTTTATCTGAAGATAAATCGCTGTTTTCAAAAGAAGCACGTTTCGCAATGGTGCAAAAAGGGGTCGCCCATTTACCCAATGTGACAGTCCTATCTACAGAAGATTACTTAGTTTCGTCTGCGACTTTTCCTACCTATTTTTTGAAAGAAAAAGCGCCATTAGAGGTAGCTGCAATTCAAGCAACGCTTGATGCAACGTTATTTAAAGAAAGAATTGCGCCAATACTCGAAATTCAGCAACGTTATGTGGGAGAAGAGCCTTATTCAGAAGTGACCGATGTCTACAATCAAGCAATGCAACAAGTTTTCGGACAAACGATAACGCTAACCATTGTCCCGCGATTAGCGAGTGATGGAGAGCTGATTAGTGCGACGAAAGTTCGCAAAGCGATGGCTGAAGGCGACAAAGAGACACTCAAGAAGTTTTTACCAGCAACAAGTTATCAATACTTAGTAGAACACAAGAAACTAATGAGGTGAAGAAAGTGAAGATTATCAAAAATGCTACTGCAGGGACAGTAGAATCAAGTGATATTATGATTACCGTCCAACCCATTGAATCAACAGAAAATACCATTGAATTAGAAAGTAGTGTCGAAAAACAATTTGGCAATCAAATTCGTCAGGTGATTACGACAACTTTGGAACATTTAGATGTCCAAGGCGTTGCGGTCAAGGCGATTGATAAAGGGGCATTAGATTGTACAATCAAAGCTCGGATGATTACAGTTTTACATCGAGGCGCTGAAAAAGAAACGTATGATTGGAAGGAGTTGGACTCATGGAACGTTTAAGAAGAACAATGATGTTTGTCCCTGGAGCGAACGCAGCAATGCTAAGAGATGCACCTTTGTATGGGGCAGATTCAATCATGTTTGATTTAGAAGATGCAGTTTCATTAAAAGAAAAAGACTCTGCCCGTGTTTTAGTCCATTCTGCTTTGAAAACTTTCGATTATGGCAATATTGAAATTGTTGTTCGGATCAATGCTTTAGCTGCCGGTGGCGCAGAAGATATTGAAGCAATGGTCTTAGCTGGTGTCGATGTGATTCGTTTACCAAAAACAGAAACAGCCCAAGATATCATTGATGTCGAGGCAGTCATTACAGAAGTAGAACAGCAAAATGACATTCCCGTAGGAACAACGAAAATGATGGCTGCTATCGAATCGGCTGAAGGTGTTCTAAATGCGCCCGCGATTGCCAAAAGTTCAACTCGCTTGATTGGCATCGCGTTAGGCGCCGAAGACTATGTTACCAATATGAAAACACGGCGCCATCCAGATGGCCAAGAACTATTCTTTGCTCGTAGCATGATTTTACATGCCGCTCGAGCAGCTGGGATTGCAGCTATTGATACGGTCTATTCAGATGTAGACAATACGGAAGGCTTTGAAGCCGAAGTTCGTTTGATTAAACAGCTAGGTTTCGATGGGAAATCGGTGATTAACCCTCGTCAAATCCCATTAGTTAATACTATTTATGCGCCAACAGAAAAAGAAATCCAGAATGCTAAGGAAGTAATCTGGGGCATTCGGGAAGCCGAAGCAAAAGGTTCCGGTGTTATCTCCGTAAATGGAAAAATGGTTGATAAACCAATTGTTGAACGAGCTGAACGGGTCATTGCGTTAGCATTGGCGGCTAAATTAATTACCGAGGAGGAAATATAGACATGGTAGTAAATAAAGTAGGCAAAGACATTCCTCAATCTTATGCAGAGCAATACGGCATTTATGAAGGAGAATTAGCACACATTGATGCTTATCAAGAAGCGAGCCGAGCAATTAAACCAGTGAAACCTCGGGAGACAAAACTTTTAGGAAGTATTCGTGAAGCAATTGAAAAAACAGGGTTGAAAGATGGCATGACCATCTCTTTCCATCACCATTTCCGTGAAGGAGACTATGTGATGAATTTAGTTTTAGCCGAGATTGCCGCCATGGGGCTGAAAAACATTTCGATTGCACCTAGTTCAATTGCAAATGTTCATGAACCTTTGATCGAACACATTAAAAATGGAGTAGTCACCAACATTACTTCTTCAGGTTTGAGAGATAAAGTAGGCGCCGCTATTTCAGCAGGTATCATGGAAAATCCTGTGGTGATTCGTTCACATGGTGGCCGGGCACGGGCAGTAGCAGCAGGCGATATCCATATTGATGTAGCTTTCTTAGGTGCACCAAGTTCAGACGCTTATGGAAATGCGAATGGAACCAAAGGAAAAGCTACCTGTGGTTCTCTTGGATATGCGATGGTCGATGCAAAATATGCGGATCAAGTGGTCATCATTACTGACACATTAGTACCATATCCTAATACCCCTATCAGTATTCCACAAACAGATGTTGATTATGTGGTAGAAATTGATGCAATTGGTGATCCAGATGGAATTGCCAAAGGCGCGACACGTTTTACAAAGAATCCTAAAGAATTATTGATTGCTGAATATGCCGCAAAAATAATTACACATTCTCCTTACTACAAAGAAGGCTTCTCATTCCAAACAGGAACAGGTGGCTCTTCACTAGCAGTTACGCGGTTCATGAGAGAACAAATGCTTAAAGATGGCATTAAAGCAAGTTTCGCTTTAGGCGGAATTACGAATGCAATGGTGGAACTTTTGGAAGAAGGCTTAGTAGAAAAAATTATTGACGTCCAAGACTTTGATCATCCATCAGCTATTTCTTTAGGGGAAAATGCCAATCATTATGAAATTGATGCCAATATGTATGCTTCACCGCTTAGCAAAGGGGCGGTTATTAATCAATTAGACACAGCTATTTTATCTGCTTTAGAAGTGGACACAGATTTTAATGTAAATGTCATTACTGGTTCAGATGGTGTCATCCGTGGTGCTTCTGGCGGACATTCCGATACAAGTATGGCTTGTAAAATGAGTCTAGTGATTGCACCACTTGTTCGTGGACGGATCCCAACAATCGTTGAGCAAGTAAATACAGTCGTTACACCAGGTACGAGTGTCGATGTCGTAGTAACAGAAGTCGGCATTGCAATCAATCCAAAAAGAACAGACTTAATTGATTGTTTTAAAACCTTAGATGTTCCTCAGTTTACGTTAGAAGAGTTGAAAGACAAAGCCTACAACATTGTTGGCACCCCGGAACCAATTAAATATGGAGACAAAGTTGTTGCGTTAATTGAATACCGAGATGGTAGTCTAATTGATGTGGTACGCAATGTTTAATGGGGAAAAAGTAACACTTTTAGAGATGTTGGATGCTCGCGAACAAAGAGCTGCCACACAGAAGGAGTTGTTAGAAACAGCACCAGAAGCTAGTCTCTTATCTGCCACAATGAATATTCCTGGAGAAGTGAAAAATTCGCCCACCTTAACGGCAGTTTTTTTAGAAGTAATTGACGAAGTCGAGCAACAATTGCTGGATCAAGTACCGATTGTTAATTTTTACCGGAATGAAAAAACAGGGCCTGAATATTATTTGGCGGTTTCGTTAGCCCCACAAGAATTAAAACAAAGAATGGTCAAAATTGAAGAAACACATCCTTATGGTCGTTTAGTGGACCTAGATGTTTTATGGGGAAATGAGGAGCTAAAAAGCCTTCATCGAGGAGATTTAGGCTTGCCACCACGGCGCTGTTTTATGTGCCAAGAAGAGGCGAAAGTCTGTGGACGAAATCGACGTCACAGTCTTGAAGCAATGCAAGAAAAAATAACAGAAATAATTTTGACACGAAAGGAGCAGCCAAGTGAGTAAAAAAATTCGTTTTACAGAAACGGTGCTACGGGATGGACAACAAAGTTTAATTGCAACACGGATGCCAACCTCAGATATGCTGCCGATTATTAAAACAATGGACGAGGCAGGATTTCATGCATTAGAAATGTGGGGCGGGGCAACGTTTGATTCCTGTGTCCGCTATTTAAACGAGGATCCTTGGGAACGTCTTCGCCAAATTCGCAAAGAAGTTAAAAATACCAAACTTCAAATGTTATTACGAGGACAAAATTTACTAGGATATCGTCATTACGCTGATGATGTGGTGCGGGCCTTTGTCGAAAAATCAGTTGAAAATGGGATTGATATTATTCGTATTTTCGATGCCTTGAATGATGTCCGTAATTTACAAACAGCAATTCAAACAACAAAAGAAGCTGGCGGACACTGTCAAGCAGCGATTTCTTATACTACGAGTGAAATTCATACCATCGATTACTTTGTAAAATTAGCCAAAGAATTAAGTCAAACAGGAGCGGATTCCATTTGTATTAAGGACATGGCAGGCGTTTTGACGCCACAAACTGGTTTTGAATTAGTGAGCAAAATGAAAGATGCCATTGATTTACCTTTAGAGGTGCATACGCATGCGACTAGTGGTATTTCTGAGATGACCTATTTAAAAGTTGCTGAAGCAGGTGCGGATATCATCGATACAGCTATCTCTTCTTTCGCTGGCGGTACGAGTCAACCAGCCACAGAATCTGTAGCCATTGCGTTAGAAGATTTAGGCTTTGAAACAGGTTTAAATATGGAAAAAGTAACAGAGATTGCTGACTATTTCAATCCGATTCGTGATCGCTTTAGAAGTGAAGGCATTTTAAACCCTAAAGTTAAAGATACGGAACCGAAAACCTTGATTTATCAAGTGCCTGGTGGTATGTTATCAAACTTATTAAGTCAATTAACGGAGCAAGGTTTACAAGACAAATATGAAGAAGTTTTAGCTGAAGTACCTAAAGTAAGAGCGGATTTAGGGTATCCACCACTAGTTACGCCGCTTTCACAAATGGTCGGAACACAAGCCTTAATGAATGTGATTTCTGGGGAAAGATATTCCTTAATACCGAATGAAATTAAAGATTATGTGCGCGGAGAATACGGCAAATCACCAGCACCTATCGCAGAAGAGATTAAGCAAAAAATCATTGGGGATGAAGAAGTAATTACTTGTCGACCAGCGGATTTATTGAAACCAGAGTTGCATAGTTTAGAAAATGAAATCCAACAATACGCAAAATCTGAAGAGGATGTCCTATTATATGCGATGTTCCCGCAACAAGGAAAAGACTTTTTAGGACGTCGTGAAGATCCTTTTTACGATGTACCGTTACAGAAAGTGACAGTCAAACTTGACTTGCCAGAATAGAACAGGCAAGTGCTCCGCAAATGTATAAAGAAGCAAGGGTTTGAGCGACGATAACGGTTGTTCAAACCCTTGCTTCATCAAATAGAAAAAAGGCAGCCCGTGAAAGGAAGTGACAATGTGTTAGAAGAAGTTCTAGCAATTCATCAAAAAAATATTGGTGTACTAAGTCTTGAAGCAACAGAAGCGGTGTTAAACCATCATGATTTAGCCAAAATGTATACACCTGGTGTCGCAGAATTGAGTTTAATGATTGCCCAAAATCATGAATTAGCGCGCGAGTGGACCATTAGTGGTAAGTTAATTGCGGTTATTACAGATGGGTCAGCTGTTCTGGGTCTCGGCAATATGGGCACGCAAGCGGGCTTGCCAATTGTTGAAGGCAAAGCTTTACTTTATAAAAATTTGGCGGGGGTCGATGCTATTCCTTTAGCACTGGAACAAAAATCAGTGGACGAGATGGTTCAAACAATTGAAAATTTACAAAATAGTTTTGCAGGAATCCATTTAGAAGATATTTCTGCACCAAAATGTTTTGAAATTGAAGAAAAACTTCAACAACGTTTGAACATTCCTGTGTATCATGATGACCAAGAAGGCACAGCCATTGTCGTTTTAGCTGGGCTAATCAACGCAGCCAAAATTAAAGGAAAACCTTTAAATGAATTGCGTGTGGTGATTAACGGAGTTGGTGCTTCTGGTGTAGCGACCGCTAAGTTATGTATTCAAGCGGGAATTACGCATCTCACCTTAGTAGATCGCCAAGGTGTTTTAAGAGAAGAAGACCAGACATTGAATCCTTACCAACGTGCTTTGCTTCGACAGGTAATAAAACCATCAGTAGAAAACAAAGATTTAGCCACAGCTGTCGTCAATCAGGATGTTTTTTTAGGCTTATCAGAAGCGGATGTGCTAACGCCAGCCCTGATTAAATCAATGAACCAAGACCCAATTATCTTTGCTTTAGCAAATCCTAAACCAGAAATTGAACCAGCCCTCGCCCAAGCTAATGGCGTCCGTTTATTAGCAACTGGTTCTTCCAAATATCCGAATCAAGTGAACAACATTTTAGCTTTTCCAGGTCTTTTTAAAGGGTTATTGGCAGCGAAAGGCAGAAAAGTCGATGTCGGTTTGCAAATGACAGTAGCACGAAGCTTGGCCGCTATGATTTCAGAACCCACAGCAGAAAAATTCATACCTAATGTATTTGATGGCGGCGTAGTTGACACGGTTTTTAATGCTGTACTAGACTATATAAAACAAGAAAAGGCCACGGCAGAAGAAGGGACGTAAAAGGCAATGACAAAGCAAGCAAGGAGTAAATTAGCGCAGCAAGCACAATTGGCACTACTCTATGAAGTGACCTGTTTAAATAAACCAGGCTTGGTGGATCCAGTCGATGCAGGCGCCCATCAAGATATGGATGTTTTCACTTTTTTAGAAAGTAGTGTGGTTTTGACTCCTTATTTTGAAACCTTCGTTCAAGCTGGGACAGAGCTACGTCATTTGCCGATTGAGACAACATTTCGCGCGATTCGACAAGTTGGTTTAGAAGCAGAACGAGCGATGTTTGAGGCAACAGAAGGTATCAATACACATAAAGGAGCGATTTTTTCTCTAGGTATTTTTTTAGCTGTCTGTGGTCGTCTAATGATTTGGGAGACCCCTTGCACCTTACAATTGTTTCAACAAACGCTTCAAACAATGACGCAAGACTTACTGGCCGACTTTGAAAACCTCGCTACGAATGAGCTAGAAAAACTAACTTGGGGTGAACGACTATTTGTTCAGCATGGCTTGACTGGAATCCGTGGTGAGGCGCAACAAGGCTATCCCGCTGTCTTTGAACAGGGAGTGCCTTATTATCAAAAACATCAAGGCACACAACAACAAAAACTCATTGATACGCTCCTTTATTTATCGCTCTATGTTGAGGATACGAATTTGATTAAACGAAGTCAAAATGTCCAAATTTTTGAAATATATCAACCGTTAATCCAGGAATATTTTGCTTTAGGGGGGACACAAACGTTACGGGGAACCCTTTGCTTAGAAAGATTGAATCACTTATTCAAAGAAAAAAATTGGAGTATTGGTGGCAGTGCAGATGCTTTAATTTTGGTGGTGTTTTTAGATAAACTAATGAAATTAAATTGGCTGACCCCTTAATTAAAAAGATAGTTACAACGCTGATTTGGTCAGTTGTTTTGACCTTATATGCTTATGGAAAGGTCTCAAGAGAATTCAAGAAAGCGATTGACAAATACCACGAAACACAGTATATTTTATTACGAAATCATTCTTATCAGAGTATACAAATACGATGATAAACAGTTGAAGCGAATCTTGATTTGCTTTTCCTAAACCTGATTCTTTTAGAATCAGGTTTTTGTTTATCTAAAAGGCGGCATTCGTTCAAAAACGGCTGTCGCCTTTTTTTATGAAATTTTTTTAATATAAAAAATTTCATAAAAAAATCTTAAAAACAGAAAAAATTGTTATATATTAGAGTCATTTTTTTGATGTAAAGTTTTTATGACTTACAGCCATAAAATTGATAAAAACAGTCAAAGAAGCATAAAAAATAATAGTGGAATTTCTCAAAAAAATAAAAAAATTTTCCGTTATTTAATTATCGATTTATCAAACGATAAGTTATAATAAAATAATTTATTTATCTTTAATGATTGAGGAGAAATGTATAAACTTCCTCATTTTCCTCTCATTGTATAATAACTCACTAATGAATTAGTGAGTTTTTTAACATATCCAGGATGTTTGTTATCAAATGAATTTTTATATAAAAATTCACAGCATTATATTTTGAAAAGCTGAGGAAATGTACTAAACTGCAGGTGTTAAATCCATTTAAATCGCTAAAGGGGGAGATGAACAACTAGGGGAAGCTAATGATCTTGGTATTTATCGTTTATTTTAAAGAAAAGAGGGACGATCAGATGAAAAAGAAAATTGTTGAGGATTTTAATCGGAAAAGTCAGCATAAAAAATGGACAAAACGCAAGATGCTTAATTTAGCAATATCAAGTGGTTTATTATTTACGTCATTAGCAATCCCTGTAAGTATAGCTGTTACCTCTGGCACAATCAGTGCATCAGCAGCGGTCTTGGATATCGAACTATTATCAAATGTTACGTCAAATAATGACAGTGGCACTTCAACGAGTAATCGTTGGACAGCCGCAAACCAAAATCAACCAGTTAATTTCACGGTTTCTGGTGGCGCTTTAGCAGATGCTTCCGCTGTGTTTAGTGGACAAAAACAAGCGGTGTTAGTGGTTCCTCCTGAGTTAAGAGGAAATGTAGCTGCAGCAGGCAGCTCAGCAATCAATACCAATGTCACGATTGATCTTTCAAAAGTTACTTTTTTGACCGCCGTTTTGAATGCAGCCAATGATTTAACCAATGTCATTACTCAAATTACCAGTGGAGCGTTAGGGAATTTAACTGGTGTTGATATTGATCTGACG
>OIFQ01000296.1_pt1 | contig 8684 bp, 8 predicted proteins | sample 1582051 | NCBI WGS metagenome assembly OIFQ01 (sample SAMN07501058, study PRJEB24779) | human gut metagenome | isolation source: stool | host: human infant | place: USA: Pittsburgh, PA | reverse complement strand
ACTAGCATGATTTGGGTTGGAGAAAGAGGAGTGCGACAATACGCTCATGGCAGATCACTCGCTCATTCTACAAAATTTTTGGAACAGCAAGCAAAACTTGTAACAAATACTAGAACAAGAGTTGCGGTGGCTAGGAAAATGTATCAAATGAGGTTTGAAAATGAAGATGTTTCAAAACTTTCGATGCAGCAACTTAGGGGACGAGAAGGAGCGAGAGTTAGAAAAATTTATCGTGATAATTCAAAACGAACAGGAGTTGTGTGGGATAAGAGAGAATACAATCCTGACGATTTTGAAAATAGTAATGTAGTGAACAAAGCTTTATCAGCGGCTAATGTAGCATTATATGGAGTGGTACACAGCGTCATAGTTGCAATAGGTATGTCACCCGGACTTGGATTTGTTCATACAGGACACGATTTATCTTTTGTATATGACATTGCAGATCTGTATAAATCTGAGCTAACTATTCCAATAGCATTTGACATTGCAAAAGAATGCAAAGCAGATGAAGATATAGGTGGAATAGCAAGAAAAAAAGTCAGAGATTACATGGTAGATGGTAAATTGATGCAAAGAATAGTTCATGATTTACAGTACTTGATGGATGTAAAATCAGATGAGCAAATGCTTATTGATACCATAAATTTGTGGGATGACAAAGAAAAACTTGCTAGGTATGGAGTAAATTATGAGGAGAGAGAATAATGCCTTTCACGGTTATTACACTTCAAACAGTACCATTATCGCTTAAAGGAGATCTCACAAAATGGATGCAAGAAATTGCAACAGGTGTTTATGTAGGCAACTTCAATTCTAAAGTAAGAGAACAACTTTGGAAAAGGGTAGTTGAAAATGTAGATTGTGGACAAGCTACTTTGAGTTATTCATACAGAAATGAAATAGGATATGATTTTCAAACGTATAATACTCAAAGACAAGTTATTGATTCAGATGGGATTCCGTTAGTTTTAATACAAGAAAAATTAGAAAATGAAATAGATTATGGATTTAGCAAAGCGTCAAACTATCGTAAGTCAAAGAAATTTCATTCTGAAAAATCAAAAAAATATACATCACAACTAAAACCATTCGTAGTGCTTGATATTGAGACAACTGGCTTAGATGAAAATGAGAATGAAATAATAGAAATAGGTGCAATAAAATATTTTGAATCAAAAACAGATACATTCCACAGGCTAATAAAACTTAATGGCAAATTGTCTAAAGAAATCACAAATATAACAGGAATTACAGAAAAAATGCTTGATAAAGGGAAGGACATCGAAATGTCCATTATAGAGCTAAAAGAATTTATTGGACAAGTCCCGATAGTTGGTTATGTTATTGATTTCGATATGAGATTTATCAATCAAACGTGCAAAAAAATTGGAATTGAAAAAATCACAAATGAAGCAATAGATTTGCTATCGTACGTAAAAAAAGAAAAACAGTTTTTAGACAACTATAAACTTCAATCGGTTATTAAGCAATACAAAATAGAGAAAAAAGTTCCTCATAGAGCATTAGAGGATGCAAAATTAGAACTAGAATTAGCTTTGAAAATTAAAAAATTTGTAGACAGGATGAAAAAGTAATCAGGATGATATATAATTAAAAATAAAATCAAATTGATTGAAAAACAGAATCGATAAAGAATTGAATCGCTAAAATTATGGGATTTTTTACTGTTGTACCCGCACACGCGGGGATGATCCCTTTATTATATCATCTTTGATTTAGCTTGTCAAGTTGTACCCGCACACGCGGGGATGATCCTAAATTTGGTAATAAAGATAATAAGCATATAGAGTTGTACCCGCACACGCGGGGATGATCCTTATCTATCATAATTTAATACCTCTTAATTTCCGTTGTACCCGCACACGCGGGGATGATCCCAGAAGTACTAACACTATCTGATAAACTCTTACGTTGTACCCGCACACGCGGGGATGATCCCCTATCGATAATTTTTTTTAAACTAAAAGTATCGTTGTACCCGCACACGCGGGGATGATCCCAAATGCTGTAGTGAGATTTTGTAAGCATTTTGGTTGTACCCGCACACGCGGGGATGATCCCAATACATAATGTTCAATAAAGGCAAATTGTCAGTTGTACCCGCACACGCGGGGATGATCCCGCAATAATTGACGATACAATCGCCATTACTACGTTGTACCCGCACACGCGGGGATAATTCACAAACAAGAACTAATAAAGATTCAAAAACGCATGAGTACTGATGTCAAAGACATTGTAGAAGTACTGTGAAGTAAGTTTCTAACTAAAAGACTGACAAAATGTGCATATTAAAATGAACTGACCTCCTTTAGTTAGTTTTTAGGTCTAACTTTTGAGGGTCAGTTCAAAGTGCGTCATATATAAGTGGAGAAAAAATAAAAAATGAATGGGACGGAGTAACCTACGACTATACAAGAAAAGAAAAAGTATTAGTATAAAATATAATATTGCCTGATCACATACCAAAAGAATTTAATGATAGGTCGACCTTATGGAATAAAGTAGAAATGGCAGAAAAAAATTCTAATGCACAACTAAAAAGACAATTCATAATAGGACTACCAAAAGAATTATCTTTAAGTGAAAATAAAAACCTAGTCGAAAAATTTATAAAAGAAAATCTAACATCACAAGGAATGATAGTAGATTATACAATTCATGATGAGAGTCAAGACAAAAATGGGTAATAATCTTATAAAGGTTGAAAGTTTTACTAGGCTAAGAATAGATTTTTTACGAAAATTGTTACTTGTCCTAAAGCTTGATAAGGTTCTAATTCTAATGAAGGTGATGGCAAAATTATGAAAGAAAAACTTATTATTAAAAAATTAAAAGAAGATCGCAGAAATGAAAGTTATACAAATAGAGGAATTAACCCAATATTCCAGCTAAATCCAAAATCAAAAATTTTGATAATTGGGCAAGCTCCTGGGGAAAGGGTTGAAGAAACTGGTATTTTATTTAATGATAAGAGTGGGGAAAATCTTGTCAAATGGTTGGGTATATCGGAAGACGTCCTCCATAGTGGAGATTTTTCTATAATTCCAATGGATTTTTATTATCCTGGAAAGGGGAAATCGGGCGACAAGGCTCCTAGATCTTTTATTGAAAAAGAATACCATCCACTATTATTAAATGAATTGAAGGATATAAAGTTAACCATTTTGATAGGAACCTATGCTCAAAAGTTTTATTTGAAGGATAAATTTAAGAAAAATTTAACTGAAACAGTAAAATCTTACAAAGAATTTTTGCCAGAATATTTCCCAATAGCCCACCCAAGTCCTCTAAACAACAGGTGGATAGCAAAAAATCCTTTTTTTAAAGAGGATGTCTTGCCTGAGTTAAAGAAAATTGTAAAAAAGTTGATATAGATTGTGTTTGTAAAAATTTATTGTATACCATTTTTTTATGGTAATGGTCATCAACAATGAGAGGAAATATGAAAAAATAAGTGCGAATATTTTAGACGGCAAATTTGAGCATTTGGTGGATGAGGATAATTTACAAATAACCCACCTACAAATCAAAAAGGGCGATGAAATACCAAGTCACAAGTCAGATAAAAGTGTAGTAGTTGTAATTTATAAGGGCAAGGTAGATTTTAAGGGAGAGAACGGAAATCAGATAATAATCCCAGGTGATATAATCACAATGAATCCTAATGAAATCCATGCTCTTAAGGCTCTTGAGGATAGCGATTTGATGGTTATAAAAGTAAAAATTTAAGAATATATTTAACTAAGATAGGCAGGTGGTTATTTTATCAACCTGTCTTTAAATTTTACATATTTAAGCACAAATTTGGGGCATAATATATGAAAAAAGACTTAGTTTTATTGAAAATACAGAGGTTTTATGTTTTATAAGGCTAATTATCTTATTTTAGAAAGATATCGTGCTTGAAGATTATTTTATCGAGGTGTAATACGGTATTATTGTTGGATTTTCCAAAAATGAACCTGGAGTTAATTAATATTTAGGGAAGATTGTTGCTAATGGTCTTGTTGGTATCCATATCCATGGTTACGATGGCAAGTATTTTGTCCACACTTACAACATAATGACAGGCCTCCACCTAAAACAACAAGAAAGAAAGGAGTAAAATGTGAAATTATTAGAATACAATGCACAATATATTAGATTAACAGATGTAAAGGGAAATAGCTATGATGGGTATGCACACTATTGTGCAAAAGATGATTATGAAGTCGAAGAAGATGGTCTAGAGTTGAGAGTTGATAGAGATATTTGGATTTTCTACGAATCAGATATCAAATCAATTGAAATATTAGACTAATTAAACAAAATACTTTGATTTATACAGTAATATATTAAAGGTACTTTTTTATGTACACTTAAGTGTGTTGATCGAATGATATCATAGAATAAAACCACCTCTTATGTAGATATAAGATATTAGATTTAGATTCAAGCAAAATAAAATCTCATTTAAAAAAATATAAATATGTTAGGAGGAATTTTTGTATAATAATTTTTAGGTTGTTAGGAATTTTGATTTTTGGGTATATATATTTTAATAATATAAGAGAAACGTTGCGGTCATTTTGCAAACGATATTATAAATATTGTTTGGCAAATTTATTTATCAATTTGCGTATAAATAATAGGAGGCACAATTATGAAATCTTATCCAACAAACAAAATCAGAAATCTTAGCTTGGTTGGGCATAGTGGAAGTGGAAAAACTCAACTCACTGAAGCATGCCTATACTTAACCAATGTGATTAACAGAGTCGGAAAAGTTGAGGACAAAAACACAGTTTCTGACTATTCTAAGCAAGAAATGAAGAGGGGTATTTCTATATCCAGCTCTGTTATTCCAATCGAACACAATGACATAAAAATCAATTTCATAGACACTCCGGGCTATTTTGATTTTGAAAGAGAAGTGTATCAATCACTAAGAGCATCTGAAGCGGCGCTTATTGTTATTGATGCTGTTAATGGTATAGAAGTAGGAACAGAAAAAGTTCTTCGTTATACTCAATCAATAGATCTTCCAAGAATTATTTTCGTAAATAAAATGGAAAAAGAAAATGCTAATTTCAACAAATGTGTTAGTGATTTGCACGTTGAATTTGGTAATAATATTATTCCTTTCACTTTGACTCTTGGAGAAGGCGAAGACTTTAAGGGAGTTATTGATGTTATCGACAAGAAAGCATATGAATACAATGGTTTCGAATTTAAGGAAGTTCCTATTCCGGAAGATAGAGTGGATGAAGTTAATGTCGTATTCGATGAAATTTGTGAAGTTGTCGCTCAAACAGACGATGATTTGATGGAAAAATATTTCAACGGAGAAGAATTTACTCACGAAGAATTCAAAAAAGCTTTGGTATCGGCACTACTTGAAGGTAGCTGTGTACCACTTATTGCAGGAAGTGCTCTTACAGGAGTAGGTGTTGATGTTTTATTAGAAATTATCGAAAAATACATGCCAACACCTGACGATGAGAGAGCAAAATACGGATTCAGACATGCAGACGACAAACAACGTAAGTTCTCAGTTGACGAACCAATGAGTGCAGTTGTATTTAAGACAATTGTGGATCCTTTTGTTGGAAAGATTTCGATTTTCAAAGTTATTTCAGGTAAAATTACGAAAGATACTTTAATATATAATTCAAGCAAGGAAGTTGAAGAAAAAATTGGTGATTTGTTCTTCTTGCGTGGTAAGGAACAAATCAAAACTGATGAAGTTCACGCAGGTGACATTGGTGCAATTAGCAAATTGGTTGAAACAGAAACAGGAGATACTATTTCTGATAAGAATGATCCAACTGTTTACAAACGTTTGAAATTAAAACCTGCAACATTATTCTTTGCAATTCAACCAAAATCAAAATCAGATGACGATAAAATTTCTAGTGCATTAAATAAATTGCAAACTGAAGATTTGTCATTTGTATCTGAAAGAAATAATGAAACTAAGCAATTATTAATCGGTGGACGAGGCAATGTTCAACTTCAAGTAATGATGGACAGATTAAAAGATGAATACCAAGTAGAAACGGAAGTTGTTCCATTGAGAATTGCATATCGTGAAACTATCAAATCAAAATCAGACGTCGAAGGAAAACACAAGAAACAATCTGGTGGTGCTGGACAATTTGCGGATGTATTTATTAGATTTGAACCATTGACAGATTCAGAAGAAAACTTCGTATTTGAAGAAGAAGTATTCGGTGGAGCTGTTCCTAAGAATTTCTTCCCAGCAGTTGAAAAAGGCTTGGAAGAATCTTTGGAAAAGGGACCTTTGGCAGGATATCCTGTAGTTGGCGTCAAAGCGATTCTTTACGATGGAAAATATCACCCTGTAGATTCAAATGAAATGGCATTCAAGATCGCAGCCCAAATCGCATTTAAAAAAGGAATTGAAGAAGCGAAACCAATTTTATTAGAACCTATTATGAAAGTTACAATCAAAATCCCTGAAGAATACATGGGAGATGTAATGGGAGATATGAACAAACGCCGTGGTAAAATATTGGGAATGGAATCTGACGAAGATGGTAACCAAGTAGTAATCGCAGAAGCTCCTCACAAAGAATTATTCGAATATTCAATAGATTTGAGATCAATGACTCAAGCAAGGGGAGAATTTGAAATGGAATTTGTGAGATATGAAGAAGTTCCTTCTAATGTTACAGAAGAAATAATTAAAGAACAATAAAATTAGAGATGCCCTTATCGTTTGATAGGGGCATTTTTTCGTGACAAAAAGCTTGCTGACGTATATGTTAATCTATTATTTATTTCTATTGCAAATACATTTGATTTATTGTAAGCTAATATTGATATTATATATGAAAAATACATACAAGGAGTTAATATGAAGTTAAGGATTTTATGTCTGGTTATATTATCGTCTATTGTTCTGTCTGCTTGTGGGCAAGAAAAATTAAATAATAAACCAGAACAAAAAATTGAGCAAACAAATAATTCGAAATCTAAGATTATTTCCGATAAAATTATAGATGGTACAATGGTTATTGATTTTAAAGGGAAAGAACAGACATATAAATTTGATGGAGATTGGAAAGCTTTCAGTAATATAGAAAGATCTTTTCAAAGATTGATTTATGGATTTTCTTTTTTAGACGATTTTTTTAATGCGTATGAAGATACAAAGGATATTTCATATATAAAAGAAGGGTATTCATTGATTATTTCTTTTGTAGAGCAAATGGAGTTTGATAAAAGTAAAATGTCATGGCATGATGAAACAACTGCTCTTAGAATGACAAATATTCTAAACTTTATTAAAAAAACTGAACAATTAGATTTTAGATGAAGAATTGCTTGACGATAATTTGAAGAAAACCGCAGAACTTTTTGCATTTACTGATTTCTATTCTGGTAATAACAATCATGGGTTTTTTCAAGATGAAGCAGGTCTTATGTATGCAGTAAAATATGGTAGAGATGACATAAAAGATATATGCAGTAAAAGAATAGAAAAATATATTAAAGATAACTTTGATAATGATGGTGTCCATTTGGAAAATTCATCTGAATATCACTATGTGTTAGTTGCTGAATTAAAAAAAGTTTTAGATAATTATGACGAAAATGTGATTCCAAATTACAATGAATTAAAGGAAATTTACGTAAAATCCGCAGATTTTGCCTACCAAACTCTTCTTCCAAGTGGAATCATACCTAATATTGGTGATTCCTGGTCGATGAAGATTAATCTAAATGATTATTATAGTGATGATATTTTAAATAATAGAAACACTAACAAAAGACAAACTTATTATGAATCTGGTTATGACATTTACAAAAATATGGACAAAAAAGCTTTTCTTTTGTTTAGGGGTGGTTACATCAAGAATCCTCACCATCATAACGATGATTTGAGTTTTTGGCTATATAAGGACGGTAATATATTTACTGAATTTGGTTCGTATGGATATGAAGAATCTAATCCTCATACAAAATACCAAACAGATTTTGAAGCTCATAATACTTTAATTGTAGACGATGGAAATAAATTTAAGGGTAAGGATGTAAAAATAACAAAAACAGATTCTCCATGGGAAATGTCAGGTGTGACTAAAAGAATTTCAAATATTACTTTCAAAAGGAATATAAGATTTAACAAAGACTTATCAAATATTTCGATAATTGATACTGTAAAATCATTGGACAAACAAGAACATAAATACACTAGACTATTTCACTTAGATCCTTCAATTCAACCTAAAATCAAGAAGAAGTTAGGAAAAAATGTTGTTGAACTTTATAGAGGCGACAAGCTTATTGGAAAGTTAATTACTGAAGATGAAGTGAGTTTAACAGATGATTTTTATTATTCTGTTTACTATCAAAATCCTCCACAAAGTACAAAAGTAATTAAAGTTGATTGTAATGGAATAGATAAAGAAATGAAAGTTGATATTGAATTAAAATAATTATACTAAGTAGAGATGCCCTTATCGTTTGATAGGGGCATTTTTTTGTGAGAAAAAGCTTGCTGGGATACAAGCAAACATCTCGCTTTTGAATATCTCGCTTACGAAAATAAATAAATTCTAAGCTCGTTAGCCTAAAATTGTGAACTCGTGCTACGCACTCAGACAGCACAATTTTTTCACGGCTAACTTCACTTGAATTTATGATTATTT
>OIFQ01000295.1_pt1 | contig 8705 bp, 6 predicted proteins | sample 1582051 | NCBI WGS metagenome assembly OIFQ01 (sample SAMN07501058, study PRJEB24779) | human gut metagenome | isolation source: stool | host: human infant | place: USA: Pittsburgh, PA | reverse complement strand
AAGCGCACAATATCCAGATATTTCTTTTCTTAATCGATACAATTTTTCTTTTGTCACAACAGAAGAAGAATTATTAGAGATTTTAAAAGATGCCTTAAAAGATAAAGCCTTAGTTGTCAGTACATTAGTCAGTAAACAACTAATCACAGCGGCGAAAGAATTTAGTGAACGAACAGGGTTGTTATATTTAGATTTAATGGCGCCATTTTTTGAATTAATTCAAGCGAAAGCCGGAGTAGATCCTATTGAAGAGCCTGGACGACGCCACCAACTAGATCGTGCCTATTTTGATAAAATCTCAGCGATTGAATTTGCTGTAAAATATGATGATGGCAAAAATCCTCAAGGGTTTCTTGATTCTGATATATTGTTGTTAGGCGTTTCGCGGACCTCAAAAACGCCAGTCAGTATGTATTTAGCGAATCAAGGCTACCGCGTTTCTAACTTACCATTAATTCCAGAAGTTCCATTGCCGCCAATTTTGGAAGAAATGGATCCACAAAAAATGATTGGTTTAGTTTGTTCGCCAGAAACATTAGGACAGATTCGTAGCAGTCGGTTGGCTTCCTTAGGTTTAGGTAATGAGACCAGTTATACCAATGTTGAACGGATTGAACAAGAATTAGCTTATGCTGAAGAAATTTTTGCGAAGTATGGCATCCCAGTGATTGATGTAACCGCAAAATCTGTCGAAGAAACAGCCTTTTTAATTAAAGAAAAACTAGATGAAAGAAATTAAAAAGCTTGGCAACCTCACTAAATTTCAGTGAAGTTGCCAAGCTTTTTATACTTAATTGGGATTCTTTTTGTTAGTCAATATTTTTTTGATCGACAATGAGTAAAGCAATCATCACGTAGACAATCCAGCTACTTTTAGAATAAAGTGTATAGCGGGGTTGCCATTTGCTAGCAAATTTTTCCTTGTATTCGCGTAATCCTTGGAAGGAGTAAATTTCTGAACCAAATTCATAAATTAACGCAGCAATCCGTTCTTGAATAAAACTTTTTCTTGATTGACCAACGTTGGCTAACGGAGCCATCCCTAAATTGAAATAATGAATATTTTCTGTTTTCATATATTCAAATAAATGAATAAATAAGAAATCCATACTTCCAGAAGGGGCTTTTTCTTTATGGTGACGCATCAAGTCGATGGTACCAACTTCATTTGTGTAACTAGGAATGATATTAGCGAAAGAGACCATTTCTCCTTCAGCATTTCGGACAACAGCAATTGGGTTTCTTTGAAGATACGCTTCATCGAAAAATCCTAGTGAAAAGCCTTTTTCTTTTCGATTGTCTAACCAACTATCCGAAATAGCTTTTAATTCGTGCATTTGTTCGGCACTAAAAGGAGGTTGGAGTACGTCAAATGAATAGCCGGCTTTGGTAATTTTATTAAACACTGCGCGGGTACCTTTGAATTTTTTCCCAGACATCGTAAATGTTTCTAGATTAACTAAGGCTTCTTCGCCCATTTTGATAAATTCGTAGCCATATTCGTGTAGTAACATCACGCTGTCCTCATTGGTTTCGTAAAAGACGGGTACATAGCCGAAACGATCTGTTTCTTTAAGGAATGCATCAATCGCCGCAGGAAAATCTTCTTTGTTCCCAGAAGGGTTGCCCATCACAACGCATTTATTATTAATGGTGTTGAATTGTAAAAAGACAGTCGGTTCTTCTTTGGGATATAAGAAAACCTGTTTATCATGAAGAAAGACAAGTTCACTGTCAATATTCCCGCCATAAGTTGTTAAGATATTATGCAAGATACTATCTTCTGGAAACTCACCAACTTGGTGTTTTTTCCCTTGGAGGTAGCGAACAAATAGAAAGTTAAAACTCATAACTAAGAGGATAGCGATAAATCCTGACAACCAGATCCGTTCGGAAGGGAACAAGAAAAATTCCACAAAATGATGACGATGGTGTGGGAAGTTCGGTAAATTATAAACACCAATTACCAGGTATAACAAAGTCAACAAGCCAAAGATAAAGCCATCAATCGTCATCCACTCCCAAGAGTAAACCAGTTGTTCACGGTACAATTCTGATTTTGAAAAAATAACGATAAATAATAAAATAGCTAAATAGAAAATGGAAAACATACTAAAGTCAACAACAAATGAATACAAGATAGCACCAATTAATAAAATAATCGTTGGATAATAGGCTCTTTTAACACGATCAGCAATCCCACGTCCCATAATTAATAATGCAAAGCCTAAGACAATACTCGGAATTTGAATAATAATATGAGAACGGAAGGGGTTAATATCTCTTAACCAATGCACTTGAGTGAAGGCTTCTGGAATAGTGGCTAGGAGCACCATCATAATTCCTGAAAAATAAAGTAAAACCACTTCCAGCTTGTGGGCAATTTCCAAAGTAATTTGTTTTAGCAATTGACGATAATGAGTATCCAACTTTTGGCTTAAGTGTTTTGTAAAGAACAAACAGCCAATTAAGAAAGGAATAATATAATAGAATAAACGATAGAGCAATAACCACAAAACAATAATTTCACGATCAACACCTAAGTTGCTTAGTCCTAAAATCATCATGACATCAAAACTACCTAAAGCCCCTGGAATCATCGAAGCAATCCCAATAATCGAAGCTGCTACATATAAAGGAACAATATCAATTAAAGGAATCGGTACATCTAATAAGTAACCAATACTGATAAAGGTAATTAAAACACCTGTCCATTCTAAAAACGAAGAAACAACTAAAGATAAGCGATTTTTTGCATCGAGGTTACCAAAGGAACTATTTTTTTGGAAATGTAAAATAAGATAAAGTAACGGGAAATAAAGACCGCCACCTAATAACCAAATCCAATATTGCTGTAAATAAGCCATCTTTGGATCAAACTGAACAAGGAAAAAGCAAAGAATACTATAAATAGATAGACCGGATAACACAAAAAGTAAAATATGGGTTAACGCAGGTAAAATTTTCTTTTCCTCTGTTTTATTTCCATAAAATTCAGAACGAAGTCCCATGCTGACCAAACCACCGAATCCACCAATATTATTGATGGTATTGACAATCCAGCTAGATTCAAGGAGTTCCCGTTTTGAGACTTTCAAGTTTAAAATGAGATTTAATGTTAAGTCATAATTTAGCATCGGAGTAACGGAAACTAAACCGATAACCATCATCAATAACAATTTCCATAGCGGAATCTCATCAAAAATCTGTTTTAACTGTTCAAATGAGATCGTTTTACCAATTGATAAAAGTTGGGCAACAACAATAATTGAGACCGCAATAACAAACAGTGTTTTTAGTAATCCTGTATGCGTTTTGATCCAATGAATAATTTGTTTCATTTAGACACCTTCATTTCCTTTAAGAATTTTTCGATTGTTTTATTAAAAATATCTGGTGAGTTTTTGGCAAATAAATGACCCTGTTTATTTACCAAGACCAATTTGCCAGCAGGAATGGCATCAGCAATCGCCCGTGAATGGGAAAGCGCAATTAAATCTCGACTGCCAGTAATAACAAGAGTAGGACAGGGGATGTGTTCTAAATCTTGTTTTGTCAGTCCAGTATCTTCAAATAACAGAGCCACGATAGGGAGCCGTGCGCGCAATTTTTTTGAAAAAAAGGCGCCAATACGACAAAACCAATATTGAAAATAAGTGGCAATCGTTACATATTTTTTCAGACCAGACATGGTGACATTTCCAGAATTTAAGACGAGTTTGTTGACGAAATCAGGATATAAATGGGTAAAAACCATGGCAATATTTGCTCCGTCACTAAAGCCCAATAAATTAATTTTTGTTAAGTGTTCTTGTTGAATAATACCAGCTAAATCTTCTGCCAAAAGCGGAAAAGTTAATTGACTTTGTGTATTGGTGGAACGTCCATGTCCGCGGGTATCCACCGCAATAACTTGATACTCCTTGGAGAAATAAGAAATTTGATAATTAAAAAAAGTATGATCATTGCCATTACCATGAAGTAACACAAGGGGGTAATTTGTTTCTTTGCCAAAAATTTGATAAAAAATTTGACTGCCATCTATTGTTTGAAAATATTTTTCTATTGCCATTCTCCGTCACCTATCTCATCTATAATCAATCGAGTCCTCTCTCATTATAGAGTCTTTTGTCTTTTTTTTGTAATAAAAAACAGAAAATTTTCCGAACAGTTTTGTAAGGTGTTGTAATATAGTGTGATATAGTAGAAGATAGCCACCTAAAAATTAGGCTAGAGGAGGGGAAGTTGATGTCTTTAATCGTTTTAATTGGTGCCCAAGCTGTCGGGAAAATGACCGTTGGCAAGGCTTTAGAAAAGCAGTTAGATGCTAAATTACTATTTAATCATCAAACCATTGACTTATTTGCAAACTATCTTGGGTATACGGAACGTGCATTTCAATTGTCTGATTCCGTTAGAAAGGAACTTTTTCATGCCTTTGTCGAAAATCCAGCCACAAATACAACAAAAAACATTATTTTTACAGTGGTGATTGCTTTTGATCAAGAACAAGATTTTCAATTTTTAGAAGAAATATCAGAAATTTTTCTTAGTAAACATGAAGCCGTCTATTTCGTCGAACTCGTCTCTTCAACAGCAATCCGCCTAGAACGAAATGTTCATCCAGAACGGCTAGAGGCAAAACCTTCAAAACGCGATGTCGACTTTTCTCGAAAAGAATTACTCAATACCTTTAAAGAACATCGATTAGTAAGCCACGAAGGTGAACTAGAAAGTACATTTCCAAATGTAAAAATAACGAAAATAAATAATTCAAACATGACACCAGAAGAAGTAGCAACGAAGATAATTACTACTTTTGGTTTGACATAATGTGAAAGGAACATCGGAATCAATGAAAAAGTTTTTTAAATATCTCGGTAGCTTGATGGTCCTTCTTCTAAGCATAGCTTTAATTTTGATAGGATATTTAACCTTCCGAGAGTTTCGACCACGAGCGGTTGAACCAGTTGCTATAAATAAACAATTTTCAGAACAAACCATCGAAAAACAGCAATCCATTTCTTTAGTCACGTATAACATAGGCTATGCCGGCCTAGGACAAACAGAAGATTTTTTTATGGACGGTGGCAAAACTGTCCAACCAGTTAATAAGGCAATGGTCCAACAGAATTTAACAGGCATTGAAGAAACCTTAAAAGAATTACCAGCGATGATTTACTTATTCCAAGAAGTCGATCGTCGCTCGCAACGTTCTTATGAAGTCAATCAAGAGGAAGAATTACAAAAACAGCTACAGCTGAACAGCGCATTTGCTTATAATTTTAAGGTAGATTATGTGCCCATTCCTTGGCCGCCGATTGGACGAGTAGAAAGTGGTTTATTAACATTATCAAATGAAAAAATAACAGAGGCTAAACGCATTGCTTTACCCAATCCCTTTCGTTGGCCCGTTAGCATTAGTAACTTAAAACGAGCGCTTCTAGAAACGCGCTTTTCAATTAAAGGCACAGACAAAGAATTAGTGGTTTTTAACTTACATTTGGAAGCCTATGACAATGGGGATGGGAAGATTGCTCAAAGCAAAAAGTTAGCTGACGTATTATCCCAAGAATACGCTAAAGGAAACTATGTAATTGCTGGAGGTGACTTTAATCAAGTTTTCAAAGGCAGTCATCGATATCCTGACTTAGGGGAAGCTGGTTGGGTACCAGGAGAAATTGATCCTGCAGACTTACCTAAACATTTTTCACTTGCTTATGATGATCAACAACCGACTGTGCGGGTGCTTAATAAGCCTTACACTGGCTCTTATGAAACATCTCAAGTGTATGTAATTGATGGTTTTATTGTTTCTGATAATGTGGCTGTTCATAGCGTGAAAACAAAGGACGAACAATTTAAATATACAGATCACCAACCTGTGAAGATGGAAGTTGGATTGAAATAGAAAAAGTACAAACGGTGCTCATTGCTTGCACCGTTTGTACTTTTTATTTTATAGATAGCCTTTAGTAATAGAATGAGTGGAATTTAGCATATTTGCTGGTGTTCCTGTAAAAAGAAGCTGTCCGCCTTTTTCTCCACCTTCGGGACCTAGTTCAATCAACCAGTCAGCACTTTTAATCACGTCAATGTGATGTTCTAATAAAATCAAGCTGTTTCCTTCTTCTACCATTCGATTGAAAAGTTGAAGACTTTGTTGGATATCAATTAAGTGTAAACCATCTGTAGGTTCATCCATTAAATAGATAGCTTTTTTTTGGTGAAGTGTGTCTGCTAATTTTACCCTTTGCAATTCGCCACCAGATAATGTTGAGAGCGATTGATTGAGTTTAAGATAGCTTAAGCCAACTTCTAGTAAATTTTTTAATGAAAGAGCAAAAGGCTGGTCTTTGAAAAAATCATAGCCATCTTTAACGCTTAAAGCTAGTACTTCAACGATATTTTTTCCGTTATACAGATAATGAAGCACCTCTTCTTTGTAACGCGTTCCGTGACAGGTTTCGCAAATACTAGTAACATCCTCCATAAAAGACATATCGGAGACAATTATTCCTTTCCCCTTGCAAGTAGGACAGGCGCCTTTGGAATTATAGCTAAATAAAGCTGGACTAACATGATTTTCTTCCGCAAACAGTTTGCGGACCTTATCAAAAATATTGAGATAGGTCATTGGTGTGGATCGTAAATTTGCGGTAATGCTTTTTTGTGAAAGATGAATAATTTCTTGGTTATCAGCCTGGGCTTTTTGATAAATTTCTTCCGCTAATGATGATTTACCTGAACCAGCGACCCCACAAATAACAGTCAAAACTCCTAACGGAACTTCGACAGATAGATTGTTTAAATTATGCAGTGTCGCATGTTCGATTGTTAAAGACTTCCTTACTTTTCTTGATTGGTCGTTTAAAGGGAGCGGCTCTTGAAGGGCTTGACTAGTCAAGGTTTTGGAGGCTAAAAATGCGTCATACGTTCCTGAAAACTGGACATGGCCACCATTTTCGCCTGCGAAAGGTCCGATATCGATGATAAAATCAGCTTCTCTAATTAATTGTGGATTGTGTTCCACCAGAACCACGGTGTTTCCTTTATTTTTTAAATTGAGCAATGCACGACTGATCCGTTCGATGTCCTTTGGATGTAAGCCAGCACTTGGTTCATCTAAAATATACATAATATCGTTTAAGGCGCTGTTTACATACTTAGCAATTTTAATCCGCTGTGCTTCACCACCAGAAAGTGTTTCAGTTGCTCGTCCTAATGTGAGGTAGGAGAGACCGATATTAATTAATGCTTCTAGACGTACAAGTAGCTCTTCTTGAATATTTTTTATTAAGGAAAGGTCCATCGAACGAATAAAAGAATGTAATTCAGTGAGTGGCATGTCAACAGCATCAGCAATACTTTTCTGATTAATTTTGCAGCTACGAACACGTTCATTGACTCTACTTCCTAAACAATCAGGACATCTTTTTACGGTAACAAAGTGATTAAGGTATTTTTGATGACGTTTGCCTTCGTCTGTATGCAATATGCTACGTTGCATGCGCGGGACGATTCCTTCATACAAAGCTGTATGAGGCCACTCTTTGGGTGGATTAGCTAGTTTTTGTTGTGGAGCATATAAAAATAATGCTAACTCTTCAGGGGAATAGTCCTTGATTTTTTTATCCAAATCAAATAGACCACTATGGGCATAACGCTTCTACCGCCAGTTGCCAACTGTAAATGTGGGGAAATCGATAGACCCTTCGTTTAATGATTTGTCATAATCAACTAGCTGATGAAGATTGATTTCGGTAATCTTTCCTAAGCCATCGCATGTTGGACATTTTCCATCCGGATGATTAAACGAAAAAGTATCTGAATAACCAACAAATGGAGAACCTGCTCGTGAAAACAGCAAACGTAAAAACGTATAAATATCTGTGTACGTTCCCACTGTCGAACGAGAATTACCTGCTACTTTTTTCTGGTCAATGACAATTGCAACAGGAAGATTCTCGATTTTTTCAACTTCTGGACGACCATATTTGGGTAAGTAATTTTGAACAAACGAACTAAATGTATCATTTAGTTCACGACGTGATTCAGCGGCTAATGTGTCAAATACTAAGGAGGACTTTCCTGAACCCGAAAGTCCAGTAACAACAGTTAGTTGCTTTTTAGGGATATTGACAGAGATATTCTTCAAATTATTTTGTGTTGCGTGCTTAATTTCAATCCATTCCATTAAAAAACCTCCGTTTCTATTCTATTTTAGCATATAAAAAGAACCTAGCCTAAAAGTTGAACATGGGAATGTTCAAGAGAACTTTACTTTTTAATCGCTTTCATTTATGCTATAAGTAATACAGATTTTTTAACTGTATTAATAGATAAAGGATGTGACTTATGAAGAAGTCGATTTTGTTCAAAAAGTTAGGGATTATTTTATTAATTAGCCAAACACTGGTAGGGGTACCAATGTTGGCACAAGAAAGTATACTAGAAACAACCGTTCAAACAGAGACGGAATCAGTAACAACAGAAACCAGTCAGACGGTAGCTAACTTGGAATCTGAAACTACTAGCCAAACGGTGATGCAGGAAAAAGAATCCTCTTCGACAATCGCCGAAAGCAGTAGCCGAAATGTGGTTGCAGTAACCACTGAAACCACAAATGAGATACAAAATAGTGATACAGATGGAAAAGCTGTTTCTGCAGAGAATGCTTTTTCAGAAGCAGATTATAAACAAGC
>OIFQ01000294.1_pt1 | contig 8723 bp, 8 predicted proteins | sample 1582051 | NCBI WGS metagenome assembly OIFQ01 (sample SAMN07501058, study PRJEB24779) | human gut metagenome | isolation source: stool | host: human infant | place: USA: Pittsburgh, PA | reverse complement strand
ACGAAGATGGCTCTACAACAGAAACAACAACAATCTACGATGTTGATCCAAAAACAGGTGAATTAACAAATCCAACTGTTACAACAAAAACAACTCCAGCTGAAGAATACCTTGCAATCTTTAACGGAAATGGCGGAAATCCAACAACTCAAAAAGTAACTGTAAAAGACGGTGAAGTAGTAAGTGGAGTAACAGAACCAACAAGAGAAGGATACAAATTTGTAAAATGGGTTAAGTTAGGAACAGACAAAGAATTTGACTTAAGTAAACCATTCAGCAAAGATATCTTAGGCGGAGAAAAGAGTGTAATATTCTCAGCAGTTTGGGAAAAAGTTGTTTCAGGAGACACAACAACACCAACAATTGATGCAGGTAATGTTACAGCTGTAGAAGGACAACCTATACCACCAGTAATGGTAGATGTTGACGATGTTAATGCAAAAGTTACTGTAGAAGACTTACCAGAAGGATTGAAGTACAACCCAGAAACTAAGCAAATCGAGGGTACTATACCAAAAGCAGAAGATTGGGGTGATAAGGAAGAAAAAACTATCACAGCAACAATCAAAGCAGTTGATGAAGCAGGAAATGAATCTACAAAAGAAATCACAGTTACAATCTTGAGAGATGCTGACGGAGACGGAACTCCAGATGTAACAGACACTGATGATGACAATGATGGTGTAGATGACAAGACTGAAAAAGAAAAAGGTACAGATCCAAAAGATAAGGATTCAAAACCAAGTACAACAGCTGAAAGCACAGATCCAACTATTCCTGAAAAAACAGGCGTAAAAGATCCGGAAAAATTAACTGACAGAGAAAAAGAAGAAGTTAAGAATAAGATTGAAGAAGCTAATAAGGATAAGTTCCCAGAAGGAACAAAAGTTGACGTTGATGATAAGGGTAATGCAACTATCACATACCCAGATGAATCAAAGGATACTATCCCAGCTGAAAATCTTGTATTCCAATACAAACATGGAGATCCAGAAATTGATGACAGGCCAGAACTTCCAATCTCTGATATAATCGAACCAACAGTTCCAGGAAAGACTGATGTAGGCGACAAAGATAATCTAACTGATAAAGAAAAAGAAGAAATCAAAGATAAGATCGAAGAAGCCAACAAAGATAACTTCCCAGAAGGAACTAAGGTAGAAGTTGATGATAAGGGTAATGTAACAATCACATATCCAGATGAATCAACAGACACTATTCCAGCTGATAAAGTCGTAGAACAAAAAGAAGAAGTTGATAAATCAGAACTTCAAAAAGAAGTAGACAAAGCAGATACTACAAAAGAATCTGACAAGTACAAGAATGCAGATCAAGACAAAAAGGATGCATACGACAAAGCAATAGAAGATGCAAAGAAAGTACTTGAAAACAAAGACGCTACTCAAGAAGAAGTAGACAAAGCAAAAGATGCATTAAAAGCTGCAGAAGAAGCTTTGAATGGTAAAGCAACTCAAGAAGTTGATAAATCAGAACTTCAAACAGAAGTAGACAAGAAAGATGATACAAAAGCATCAGACAAGTACAAGAATGCAGACCAAGACAAGAAGGATGCATACGACAAAGCAATAGAAGAAGCTAAGAAAGTACTTGAAAACAAAGACGCTACTCAAGAAGAAGTAGACAAAGCAAAAGATGCATTAAAGGCTGCAGAAGAAGCTTTGAATGGTAAAGCAACTCAAGAAGTTGATGCTGACAAGGTGGATCCAGCAGTTCCTGGAAAGACTAAGGTTGAAGATCCTTCTAACTTAACTAAGGACGAAAAAGACAAGGTTAAGGAAGCTATTGAAAAAGCTAATAAGGATAAATTTCCACAAGGAACTAAGGTTGAAATCGGAAACGACGGATCAGCTACTATCACTTATCCAGATGGATCTAAGGATACTATCAAAGGTAGTGATTTAGTTGAAAAGATTGCCGATGCACCAACTAGACCTTCTAAACCTTCTAAACAAGACAAACCATCTAAGAACTTACCAAAAGCAGGTATTGAATCAGAAGCTATGATGATGGCTGCTGCAGCTCTATCTACTTTGGGTGGATTGTATGTTTCAAGGAAGAAAAAAGAAGATGAAGAATAAATTATAGATTTTAATTCTGTAGTTTATTGAGATGAAGATACCCGATCGTATGATCGGGTATTTTTATATGCAAAAATATTTGATTCTCAAAAAAACTTCAACAAAAAAAGAGCCTATTACAGGCTCGCGTTGCTTCGTTGAAGGTATTTTTTAAATTTTGTGAGTTCTTCTTGGTTGTTGATTTGAATCCATTTGTGGGAGTAATGTTTTTTCATATTGGCGTAGTTTTCGCGTTTTTCTTTGCTGCGTCCATCTATGAGTATCCACTTGATAAATTCAAAGTCTAGTTTTTCGGGACAATTGTCAGCCATGCTTTCTCTGGTTTTGCCACGGTATTTGAAGTAGCGTTTGATGGCTCTTAGTAGGCAATTGAATCTGTTGAAGTTGAGGAATACTATGATATCAGATAGAGCAAGTCTTTCTGTTTTCTTTAATTTGTCGTAGTTTCCATCTATTACCCAATCGTCTTGTTTCATAAAATTTTCTACTATGTTAATGGCTTCGTCAAGGTCTCGTTCTTGCCAATTTTCTGTGAGATTTACTTGGTCGAGGTGAAGCAATGGCAGATCGTATGTTTGTGATATGTCTTGTGCTAATGTTGATTTGCCGGAGGCTGAATATCCGATTACTGAAATTTTCACGTTTTTCTCCTTATTTTAATATGATGATCTTCTATTATTATATATAATTATGAGGGCGTTGTCACGTTACTATTTTTGCATTTGATGGTATAATGTATGTAGTGATTTTTTGCGGATTTTTATGTGTATAAAAGTCTTAATATATGTTAAAATAATAATTGTTAATTAGGAGATGATAAGATGAAGAGATTGATACCTATAGCGATTTTGGTGTTGGTGTTGACGACGGGTTGTTTGAGAAAACCGGAACACTACGAATCGATGAGAAATACGGAAACAACAGAATCTGTGGAAAATGAGTCTACAGAACAAGCTAAGCCTGAGGATTCAAAGCCAGAACAACCAGCAGAAAAGCCTTCTGAAGAAACTACTGATTCTAATAAACCAGAAGAATCTACTGAAAAGAAGACTATGAAGGTTACTGCGGATATTTTGAATTTGAGAAGTGAAGCTAGCACTAATTCTTCTATTGTGACTAAGCTAAAAAAGAATGATAAGCTTAAGGTTATCGAAGAAACTAAGAATGATGGTGGAACTACTTGGATTAAGGTTGATTTTAATGGTCAAGTAGGTTTTGTTTCTAAGGAATTTTTGGGTGAGTAAATGATTGATGTTAATAGCAAGATAATGGCGGACATGAAAAATGGTTCGAGTAATTTGGATCAGGCTATTGCCACTGCGCTTGAGTATGTCAGGCTTGGTTATAAAAAGGTTGTGAGCGCGTCTGAGATTTCTACGAATGGTAGAGTTTTGTATGCTGATGAAAAGCAACTTCTTATCGACAGAATCAATGATGAGCTTGACTATCAAAAGATTGATTTGCAAGTTTTGTCTGGAAATTTGATGACTTGTGATCCTAAAATGGTGGAATATTTCAATGATGATTTGATTAGTTCAATTAATTATTCCAGATATATTTTGCTTGAACTTCCAAGTACAACTGAATACAAGGATTTAAACAAGCTTATTTACGATATCCAAATCAAAGGATTTGTTCCTATTATCGTTCATCCAGAAAGGTGTAAATACGTCCAAGAAAACTCAGATTACTTGATTTCCTTAAAGGAAAGAGACTGCTTGGTGCAACTGGACATGAATTCGTTGGTTAAACCAAAGAAAAGCAGATTGGCTAAGACTGCTAAGGAATTATTGGACAGACAAATGGTAGATGTTGTGGCTACAGAATCGGAAAATGCATACGGGACAGATTGTATTAGAGATGGAATAAAATCTCTTCATAAGATTATAGATGCTGATTATTTTGATTTGATTATGAGGCTTAATCCACAACTTATCGTGGAAGATGAAAGAATAGATAGGATTCCGATATTAAGTAAGGACAGCGGTGGAGTTTTGTCTAGAATTTTTAGTAAGAGGAGATAAGATGAGAGATAACTTATTTGTAAGAACTTTTAAAAATAGGTTTGTGCCTATTGTTTTGGTGACGTTTTTGTTCGCAATTGCTATGATTTGCTACGATGTTATGTGGGTGAGACCTGTGTACAGTGTGGATTCAAAGGTGGTAGTGAGTGCAAAAAGCGGGAATACTTCAACTACTCAAATAGAAACTGTGAAGTCTTTGGTTAAGTCTAGGATGGTGTTGACTGAAGTTAAGCAAAACTTGAAATTGAAGCCGAATGTTGAGGATTTGTCCAAGAAAATCAGCATTTCAGACGAAAATTCAAAGATTGTTAGTATAAATGTTGAGGATACTGTTATTCAACGAGCAAGAGATATTGCGGATGAATTGGCAGATATCACAGTTAAAAACGCTACTGATGAATATAAGGTTGAGGTGTTGGAATACTCTTCAGCTCCTTTAAAAGCTGTGTCTCCAAATTTGGTTAGAGATACTTTATTGGCTCTACTTATAGGGTTTTTAATTTCGTTTATAATTTGTATGGTGAGGGAATCTCACGATGATGTCATGAGAGTGAATACTGATGTGGAAGATTTGGGAGTAAATGTTATTGGAGATATTCCTTATGTTGATGAAAGGGGTGCTATGATAGATGAAGGATAAGACTTTGTTTAATGAACAATACAAATATCTAAGAACTAATGTGAAGTTCGCAGGGGCAAATATCAAGTCTATCGTGGTTACTTCGGGATTTTTTGGAGAAGGCAAGACTTCTGTGGCTGCTAACTTGGCGAAGAGCTTTGCTTTGTCCAATCACAAGGTTGTTATTGTGGATATGGATTTGAGAAGACCAAGTTTGAGAAATTTCTACGATATTGACACTGAAATCGGCGTTACAAATGTCGTTGTGAATAAGATGGACTACAATCTTGCGATTAGTCACGATGAATCGATATGGGATTTGGATATTATTCACGCTGGAGCTATTCCACCAAATGCGAATGAGATTATTTCAAGTGAAGCTATGAAGAATTTCATCCGTATTTTGGAAGATAACTACGATTATGTGATTATCGATACTCCTCCAATCGAAGCTTATTCTGATGCTGTTGCGTTGTCAGCGATTTGCGATGCGACTTTGTTGGTGTACAAGGTTGGAGAAACTAAGAAGAGCGACATCGAAAAATCAATCGATTCAATTAGAAATGTTAACGGCAATTTGATAGGACTTGTACGTATTAATGAAAAGTAATTATAGGCTGACTGATTTTACACGAATCAGTTGGCTTATTTTTTATAGAGAGGTAAATTATGATTGAAAACTTACGAGAAAAATCTCAAACGGTTTTGTTGAAGCCTTCTATTAGGGTTTTGTATCTGAGAAAACTACGAGATTCTGTGAAAAATCATAGAGAAGAGATAATCTCTGCGTTGAAGGAAGATATCGGAAAAAGCGAATACGAAGCTTTTATGACAGAGTATGCAACTGTGATGCAGGAGCTGAATTTCTTCATTAATAACACTGTAAAACTTGCAAGGGCGAAGAATACTTCTTTTGATTTGTTGACTTTTCCCAATAAAACTGAGATCAGAAACAGAGCGTTCGGGGTGTGTTTGATTATCAGTCCGTGGAATTATCCTTTTAATTTGAGTATGATTCCTGTGATTGATGCCATTGCCGCTGGAAATAGTGTTTATTTGATGATGAGTAGAAAAAATCCTAAGATTAGGGAGCTTATGAAAGAGATTTTGAATCCTGTGGAAGATGTCGTTCATCTTGAAAATGACAGAAGTTATGATGATGTGTTGGAAGAAGAGTTTGACTTTTATTTCTTCACCGGTAGTAAAAATAGAGGACAGTCGGTGTATAAAAAAGCGGCTGAGAATTTGAAGCCTTGTGTGTTGGAATTGGGTGGCAAAAGTCCTTGTATTGTGGACAAGGATGTTGATTTACAAGATACAGCGAAGAAGATTTGCTGGGCGAAGTTCACAAACTCCGGACAAACTTGTGTGGCTGTTGATTATTTGGTGGTTGAAGAAAGCATTAAAGATAGGCTTATGCATTATATACTGAAGGAAATCGACGAGAATTATTCCGACATTTCAGAGATGTCTAGGATAAAAACTAAGGCGAAATACGACGAGTTCAGAAAAATTATGAAAGATAGAACGGACAGAATCGGTGGGAAATACCACGATGATGAGATGATTATTGAACCGTGTGTGTTTACTGATGCAACTTTTAATGATGAGATAATGAAAGACGAGATATTTGGGCCGTTACTTCCTGTGATTTCATACACTGATATCGATGCGATGTTGATGCACATAAGAAGAATGGACAATCCGTTGGATTTTTATGTGTTCACTAAGGACAAGAAATTGTGCGATTATATCACTAATTCTGTGGGATTTGGCGGAGGATGCATCAATGATTGTATGATGCACATCTCCAACAACAAGGCGCCTTTCGGTGGATTTGGAAATAGCGGACTTGGTCATTATCATGGAAAATGGGGATTTGACACTTTTTCACACAAACAATCGGTCTATGTTTCCAGAAAAGTCGACAATCCATTTAGATTCAAACCATTTACGGACAAGAAGCTTAATTTAATGAAAAAATTCCTCGGCTAATTAAGACGAATGCTACAAGATAAACCAATGAAATCAATGGGATTGAGATGGTGAATTTCTTCTTGTATAGTTTGTGTTTGAAGATTATCATGGAGCTCATCGCTCCGATGAAACCTGCGAGTATGCACAAGAGTATCAGAACATTTTCAGAAATTCGGTATTTGTTGTGAATGGCTTTCCTTTTATCTATGAGGAAGGCTAGGAAAGTTATTAAATTTATTGTTAAAAAATATATACTAAACATTACATCACCCAAAATTATTGTACCATAAGGAGAGATATGAGATTAGATAGAATGCTTAGCGAGATGAAGATCGCAACGAGAAAAGAAATAAAACAAATGGTGAAAAAGGGGATTATCACGGTGAATGATGTGACTGTGAAGAAGTCTTCTGAGCATATAGATGAAAACAACGACGTGGTGAAAATCTACGACGAGGTTATTGAGTACAGAAAGTATTTGTATTTCGTGATGAACAAGAGAAAAGGTGTGACGAGTCATTCGAAAGATCCTATGCACAAGACTGTGATTGACGATATGGGAGAACTTTGTGTGTTTGATTTGAATCCTGTAGGAAGGTTGGATTTGGATACGACAGGGCTTTTGATTATAACGAATGATGGAAAATTTGCACACAATTTGATATCTCCGAAGAAAGATGTGTCCAAGAAGTACAAGGTTACTTTGAGAGATAAGGTTGACGAAAAATACAACGACACGTTTGAAAAAGGTATAAAGTTGATGCCGGAAGATATCATAACGAAACCTGCTACGATGGAAATTATCGACGATTATAATTGCTACCTTACTATAAAGGAAGGCAAATACCACCAAGTTAAAAGAATGTTCGAAAAAGTTGGCAATGAAGTTATTGAACTTCAAAGAGTTCAAATAGGAAGCTTTAAGTTGCCAGAGGACTTGGAAGAAGGAGATTTCAGAGACCTTACTGATGAAGAACTCAAAATCCTTGGATTGGAAGAAGAATAAAGAAAAAATCTCAATTTAACTTAAAAGTTGAATTGAGATTTTATTTTGTGCGTCTTTTTTTGAGTACATATTTGTATAATGTGTCGAAAAACAAAAACAACGAATAAGCACCAGGGTCTATCACTCCAACAGAAAAAATCGCGTTGTGACGTGCTTTGCCTTTCTTGGCTGTCATTTCTGAAGTTTGTTCGCAAGCCATCTTGCAATCTACACTTATTTTTTTCATTAATTTAATCGTATTTTCATTTTTGTTTTTTTCAAAGCTTTCTGTTGCAGCGTGAATGCAATCTAGAATTGTCTTGTCATTTAACTTACAGTTTCCAACAAGTTTCACAGATTCGGTCATGATTTTTAAAATTTCTCCGAACATATCACGGTCGATAACATCTACATCTGTAAGATATGCTGAAACCTTATCGAATACATAAGAGTAGATAGGGGATGTTGCACCTTTTACTTTATATGTAAATAGAAATGATAGATTACTGAATTGTGTTGATAGGTTTTCTGATTTGAAATCGGGAAAAGTAGTAAAAAGCTCCCTAAATCCATTATTAAGGTTAGAACCGTGGTCTCTGTTGCTCAAATTCTCATCGAGCTTATTCAAAAGTGAACAATTTACCATTAAACATTCCTGATACATCGTGAAAACTCTGTAAATATCATGATTTGTAAATCCCATAAGTACCTCCTTTCCTACTTAATATTATACATGATTACAGAAAATTTAAAAAAATTTCAAAAAACACTTGACAAGTATGATTTAGGAGCGTATACTGTAATAGTTGTCTGAAAGAGACGTAACAAAAACTTGATTAAGTTTACAAGAATTTAAAAAAGTTTTAAAAAAGTCTTGACAAGCTAAAAAAAGTATAGTATACTTTAATAGTTGTCACTTGAGGCAACGAAATAATTTAACAAAGAACCTTAATAAATTAAATAAAGTAAATACTTTGAGAGAAGTACAAACCAAACAATAATTCGGTGAGAATAAAAAA
>OIFQ01000283.1_pt1 | contig 8960 bp, 9 predicted proteins | sample 1582051 | NCBI WGS metagenome assembly OIFQ01 (sample SAMN07501058, study PRJEB24779) | human gut metagenome | isolation source: stool | host: human infant | place: USA: Pittsburgh, PA | reverse complement strand
AATATGGTTTACTTAAAGCTTTATTATTAAAAATGACTAATATAATTTAAAAGATTATATTAGTCATTTTTTTGTGTAAAGATGAATAATCATAAGTTAGGGAAAATATTTTTTTACATAGGAGGCTTTCTTATGACTGATAAAAAAAGTGAAAATAAAACCATACAAGGTGCTAGCAGTTTATCTTTAGAAAATAGAAAAATTTTATCTATTACAGGTGTAAATGAAGTTATAAACTTTGACGAAGAAAAAATAAGTTTAAAAACAGATTTAGGTCCATTATTAATAAAGGGATCTGAGTTAAAGATGAATAAATTAGATGTTCAAAATGGGGAGGTTATAATAGGAGGATTTATAAGTAATATTGATTATTTAAATAAAAAAAATAAGCGTAAAAGAAATATAAATTTACTTTCTAAAATATTTAAATAGGTGGGAGATATGCTTTTAGATATAAATATTCAATTTAAAATTGTTATTTTTGCAATATTATCTGGAATAATAATTGGATTTGTTGTCCCAGCTGTACTTTCAGTGGATTCTTATGCATATTTAAAAACATATACATTTTATTTGTCTTATATTGGTCTTTTACATTTAGGATTTATTGATGGAATGTATATAAAATATGGAGGAAAAGAATTAGAATTTTTAGATAAGAGAGAATTTAAACTTGAACATAGAATGTTTATTATTATACAAAGTATAATAACAATATTTTTTATTACGTTAGCTTTTTTCGCTTGAAGTCCCATTAATTTACTTATAGCATCAGTAGTTCTAGTCTTCGCTCTTTTTTCGAAAACTTTTCCGAGTAAAATCAAAGTGATAACAACAGCAGACGATTCAAAATACAATTGGTCAGATCCTATTAATACATGATAAATCGAGTAGAAGTAGGCAGCACTTGTTCCCAATGCTATTAGAACATCCATGTTTGCTCCTCCACCTCTTAATGATTTGTATGCATTCACATAATATCTTCTTCCGATGTAGAATTGAACCACAGTTGCCAACGCCCATTGAAAATATCCGTTATTTAAAATCGTGTGAACTCCTGCCATGTGAAAAAACATCGCTGAAAATAAAGGAATTGAAAAAATCGCAGAAATTATAAAATCACTTTTCAATTTTTCGTACTCAGTTATATTTTTTTCGTTAGCTATTTTATTGTCTGTTTTTATTTCTGCAGAATATCCTGCATTGTCAACTAATCTTTTTACATCAGAATTGGTCTTGTATCCTTCATAAAAACTTACTGTAAGTGAGTTTTGCAACAAATTTACGTTAACATCTTTAAAATTATTTTTGTTCAAAACCTTCTCTATTCTAGATGCACATGACTGACAACTCATTCCTTCGATATCAAACTTCGATGTCTTCACAGGAACATCATATCCTGCTTTTTTTATTTTCCCTACGATAGTTTCTATATCGTATCCTTCTTTTAATTTCAAATATGCGTATTCTTGAAGCAAGTTCACGTTAACTGTGTCGATATATTCGTATTTACTTAATACTTTTTCTATTCTAGCCGCACATGATTCACAGCTCATGCCTTGTATTTTTAATTTTATTTCTTCCATTTTTCTCCTTTCTACCCCCCTACTGGTGGTATGGTTATTATATAATATTTTAAATTTTTTGTCAAACATTTGGATTTGGATTATAATATTCATAATAAAATATGGAGGCAGATTATGGATTGGAAAAATTATGAAAATTTAAGCATGTTATCTGATTTCTACGAATTTACAATGATGAATGGATATTTGGAAAATAATATGGAAGATGAATATGCTTATTTTGATTTGTATTTTAGAAGAATTCCAGACAATGGAGGATTTGTTATCGTTGCGGGATTAGAAGAGGTGGTTAAATATATTCAAAATTTGAAGTTTGACGAAAAAGACATCGAATATTTCAAAAGCAAGAATATGTTCAGCGAAAAATTCTTAGATTATCTTAGAAATTTCAAATTTGAATGCGATGTGTGGGCAATGCCTGAAGGTTCAGTTGCATTTCCTAACGAACCTTTGATGATAGTTCGTGGGCCTGCTCCACAAGCGCAATTGATAGAAACTTTCGCACTTTTATCAATCAATCATCAATCATTGATTGCAACTAAAACGAATAGAATTGTTCATGCAGCTGAAGGAAGAGTTGTTATGGAATTTGGCGCAAGACGTGCGCAAGGTGTGGATGCTACAGTTCTAGGTGCAAGAGCAGCTTTCATAGGTGGTGCTACTGCTACAAGCAATACTTTGACAGATATCACTTACGATGTTCCTGCTTTTGGTACAATGGCTCACTCATGGATTATGATGTTTGATTCAGAATACGAAGCTTTCAAAAAATACGCCGAAATTTTCCCAAATTCTTGCTCACTTTTAGTGGACACTTACAACGTTTTAAAATCCGGTGTTCCAAATGCGATCAAAGTTTTCGACGAAGTTTTGAAACCTCGTGGAATTAAGAATATGTCTATTAGAATTGACAGTGGTGACCTTGCTTATTTATCAAAACAAGCCCGTAAAATGTTGGATGATGCTGGATATGAAAACTGCCAAATCATGGCAAGTAATTCACTTGATGAATACACAATCTCTGATTTGATTGAACAAGGAGCAAAACTAGATGGATTTGGAGTTGGAGAAAGATTAATCACTGCAAAATCAGATCCAGTTTTAGGTGGCGTGTACAAATTATGTGCGGTTGAAAAACCTAACGGAGAAATCATTCCTAAGATTAAAATCAGTGAAAATATCGAAAAAATCACAACTCCTGCATTCAAAACAGTTTACAGAATTTACGACAAAGATTCAGGCAAAGCAGAAGCCGATTTGATAACTCTTCACGATGAAAAAATCGACGAATCAAAAGATTTGGAAATATTCCACCCTATTCACACTTGGAAGAGAAAAACATTAACCAACTTCACAACAAAAGAATTGTTGGTTAGAGTGTTCGACAAGGGAGAATTGGTGTACGACCTTCCAACATTAGATAAAATAATTGAAAGAAAAAATGAACAAATTGATGAACAATGGGAAGAAGTAAAAAGATTTGAACATCCTCATTTGTTCCACGTAGATTTGTCTCAAAAATTGTGGGATATAAAATACAATTTATTAATGCAAAGCAAATAATCAATTCAGCACAACCATAAAAACTTGGTTGTGCTTTTTTTTGCAATCAAAAATCCACATGCATGACATGTGGATAAGATTTAGATATCGTATTGTACTAAAGTATTGATGTAATAATTTTTGTTAACATCTCTTCCGCCAAGTTCAGTAAGTTCAATCAAAAATTCCATAGCAGTGATTTCGCCACCGTTTTTTTCAACTAACTTAGCTACTGCATTCACAGTTCCACCTGTTGCCAATAAGTCGTCAACTATAGCAACTTTGTCGCCTTCATGAATCGCGTCTCTGTGTACTTCTAATTTGTCAGTACCATATTCCAAATCATAAGAATACTCTGACACTTCTCCAGGAAGTTTTCCAGGTTTTCTAACAGGAACAAATCTAACTCCAAGCGCATATGCTACAGCTGAACCGAACAAGAATCCTCTAGCTTCTGGAGCTGCTATCACAGTTATCCCTTTGTCTTTTAAATCTTCTACCATAAGGTCTACTGCGTATTTATAAGCATCTTTGTCGTTTAATAATGTAGTAATATCTTTGAATGAGATTCCTTCTTTTGGAAATCCGTCTATAACTCTAATTTTCTCTTTTAAATCCATTTTCATCACCGTTTCTTTTTACTGTATTATCTACATCTATAGTATACCATATTGTGAGATTTGTTTGTTGTTAAATTATTTTTAGTTTTCTAAATCGTTATGTTTTTTATTTAAAAATTTTGTCAAAATATTTTATTTACAACTATATTTATATATGTTACGATATGTTTGGAGAGTGATGTAATGGACAGTTCGAGTGTCTCGCAAATAATTGCGTTAGTGTTCTTGGTTGCAATGTCCGCCGTATTTTCATCAAGTGAAACGGCGATAACATCTGTAAGCAAAATAAAAGTTCGACAATTATACCAAAAGGATAACAAAAATGCACATTTACTGAAGAAACTGCACGATAATATGCAAACTACCATATCTACTATTTTGATTGGTAACAACATTGTAAATATCGCAGCGAGTTCTATAGCTACAATTTTATTCACAAATATTTTTCATCAAAACGGAGCTTTGATATCTACAGTTGTAATGACTGTTTTTGTGTTGATTTTTGGAGAGGTTTTACCAAAAACAATTGCACAATACAAAAACAAATCCGTAGCTTTGAAATTTTCAAGGTTTATTTATTTTCTGACGATAGTTTTCAAACCAATTGTGAAAATATTGAACGTACTAACTCGTTTGATAATAAAACTTTTCGTTGGCGAAGATGAAGATAGTTCGACACTTACCGAAGAAGAACTAAAAACTTTGGTGGAAGTTAGTGAAGAAGAAGGCGTACTGAAAAATCAAGAAACTGAAATCATGATAAATGCGTTGGAATTAAAGGAAACTCTAGCAGTTGATATTATGACTCCAAGAACTAGCATGGCATCAGTTGATATTGAAGATGCAGAGAGTGATTTGAAGGAAATTATCAAAAATATTACTTATTCTAGAATTCCTGTTTACGAGGACAGTATCGATGATATTATAGGCGTTCTTCACATAAAAGAATTAGCGCACAAAATCATCGAAGATGACCGAGATTTTAAAGTTAGAGATATCCTAAAACCAGCATTTTATGCTTATGAATACATTCCAGTAGTGGATTTGTTCAAACAAATGAGAACTAAAAATATTTCCATCAGTATAATTATCGATGAGTACGGTGGAACTAGTGGAATTGTAACGATGGAAGATATTTTGGAAGAACTTGTCGGAGAAATCGACGATGAATACGACCACGAAAAAGAAGTAACTAAACTTAGCGACAACGAATATTTAGTCGATCCTGAAATGAGAATTGATGAAGTAAACGAAAGATTTGACCTTGACATTCAAAGCGACAAATTCGATTCAATCGGAGGATTTGTAATAGAATTATTGGACAGAATGCCTAAATCAAAAGATGAGGTTGAATTTGAAAACTTGAAATTCGTCGTAGTCAATGTTGATAAAAGAAAAATTACACAACTAATGATAATATTCAAATAATTTGCTCTCACGATATTCGTGAGAGTTTTTTTTGTGGGAAAATCTCTAAGTAAAATTTTAAAATAAAAAAGTAGATTACGTTTTTGCTAAAAATATATGAACACATAAATTTGTGCAAAAATGTAATCTACTTTAATTTTTTAATACTTTACTTATTTCCCTATCCCCAACGCCTCTTTTGCCAATTCATCAGCCATATCGTTATAAGTATCGTTGGAGTGACCTTTAACTTTTACAAAATTAATATCGATTTGAGGCTTTATTTCGTCGATAAATTTCTTGTAGCTTTTGGTTAAATTATTGTTTGTTTTCCAGTCGCCATTAGCCCAACTTTCAATCCCTTGATAATCATAAAAAATCGTGATTTTGTCCATTTTAAGTTCGACTGCTTTTTTAATTGAAAATACCGACCCACTTACTTCTCCCGATACATTTCTATGCGTTGAGAATTCTGATTTAGGAAATTTTTGATTGAATTTGTCGATTTTACTATTGTGAAACAACACACAACCAAAACTATATTCTCCCGTATCTTTTTTGAATGATCCATCTACATAAGCCACACACTCATTTTCATTTAAGTTATCAATGGACGCTACTTTTTTATTATCTTCGCCATTTATAAAATTATCTGCCTCTTCTTTTGTCTTAAAAGATTTGAAAATCGCTCCCTTAAAACCATTTACTTGTTGTTGGCACTCTGACCAACTATTGTATATTCCAGGATTTCTCCCTATTTTTACTGCATAAAATTTACTCATTACATACCCACACGCTCAAAGTTCCAGCTCCCACTTCAAAATCTCCGAATCCTTCATCATCGATTACAATTTCATTAGAATTTGTTCCAGTGATTTCAGTATACTTTTTACCTGCATTTTCCTTTCCTACATTCATTTTCAAAGTATTGATGTCACCCGTGCTGATTACTACAGCCATTGGATTATGAAAAACATCGCCGTGTCTAATCCAACCTATCAAATTTTCATTTTCCATATAATCTGTCTGTTCTCCAAATGCGTAGTGTTTTCTGATGTACATCAAATTATCTATAATATCTTTTTGCCCTTCGATATTAAATTCTCCACCTATTTTACAATAATCACCGTAAAACACGCAAGGATATCCATCTTTTCTTAGTAGAATCAAACCGTACGCAATCTTTTTAAACCAAGGTTCAACAAATGATTCCAACGATTGACCAGGTTCGCTGTCGTGATTATCCACGAATGTAACCGCAATGGTTGGATGTTCTTGAACCAAAGTATTGTCGAAAATTTTTCTCATATCAAATTTATCGCCCATTTTTGATGCAGAATACATATTAAAATGAAGTGCCACATCGAACAAATCCACATCGTATTTCGTATCGTACAAATAATGATTAGTGCTGTCCTTATCTTGTAACCAATATTCACCGAAAAAATAAAAATCGCGATTAACAACATTTTGTATATGTTTTGTGAAATCAATTATAAATTCATCGTCAATGTGTTTAAGTGCGTCGTATCTGAAGCCGTCCACATTAACATAATTCACAAACCATTCTCCCCATCTAAAAAGCTCATCTTTAACATCAGGATTTTTATGGTCAATATCTGCAAACATCAAATAATCGAAATTCCCTTTTTCGTTGGAAACATTCTTGCTAAACCCTTTGTTTTCTCCAGCGACTTCAAAAATTGCTTTCTTTTGTTGTTTATTATCAAAATCAACTCCATTAAAATGTTGGAAATGCCACACAAACTCAGAATATTTTCCATTCCTACCTTTAAAATCAAATCCAGTCCATGCTTCAATATCATAAGCATCAGTAATTCTTTTCGTCCTGTCGTTAGGATCCACTTCATAAGCCTTAAAAGTTTCTGAAAAATCAGCTCCAGCTTTGTGATTTAAAACTACATCTGAGTAAACTTTTATATCATTTTCGTGCAAAACTTCGATTAATTTTTTCAATTCTTCTACAGTTCCATATTTTGTACGCACAGATCCTTTCTGATCAAATTCTCCCAAATCGTACAAATCATACACACCATAACCAACATCATTTGTTCCTGTTGCTTTAAACATTGGAGCAAGCCACAACGCATCAATACCTTTTTCTTTTAAATTCTTCGCTTCTTTCGTCAAATTTTTATAATAATTTCCATCGTTTGGTAAGTACCACTCAAAAGCCTGCATCATTATTTCGTTTCCCATTTGTTCCTCCTATTAATTGTAAGAAATTGCTTTATATTGTATAATCTAATAAGATTATAACATTAAAATGATAAGAATAAGGAGAATAAATGCAATATTTAGTCGGTAGAAATCCTGTTATGGAAGCTTTGGAAATGGATATGGGAGTAACCAATCTATACATACAAAAAGGCGAATTAAAAGGATTTATTAAAAAAATAGAAAAAAAAGCTTACGATATGGGAATTAAAATCGAATACGTCGATAAAAAATACATCGAAAAATTCGCAGAAAACACTGCTCATCAAGGTGTTATGGCAAAAATGCCAAGTTTCGGATATTCAAGCGTTGATGAAATGATAATTTACGCCAAGAAAAGAAATGAAGATCCATTTTTGATAATTTTGGACGAAATAACAGATCCTCACAATTTGGGATCCATCATTAGAACTGCAGAAGTTGCAGGATGCCACGGAGTTATAATTCCAAAACACCGAGCTTGTGAAGTAAATGCAACTGCAATCAAAACAAGTGCAGGAGCTGTTTTCAATATCAAAATCGCACGTGTAACCAACATAACCACGACAATTAATTATTTAAAAGAACATAACATTTGGATTTATGGAGCTTGTGGCGAAGCTTCACAAACACACACACAAGCTAACTTGAAAGGACCTATCGGCCTTGTAATCGGAAACGAAGGCAAAGGAATTTCGAGATTAGTCAGAGAAAATTGTGATCAGTTAATTAAAATCCCTATGTATGGAAAAACAGAATCACTCAACGCATCAAATGCTGCGAGCATTCTAATTTATGAAGTCATACGCCAAAGGTATGAAAAATAAACAGATTTATCTTTATGTCGATGGTTATAATATAATAAATGCATGGCCTAATTTGTACAAATTATCAAACGATGTGGATTTGGATAGTGCCCGTGAAGAGCTCATTGATATAATGAAAGAGTATCAAAATCTAAGCGGAGAACAAGTTTATGTAGTTTTTGATGCTTATCTTGTAAAAGGTGGAATGAGCATTGAAGAAAAGCGTGATAATTTGACGGTGGTTTACACAAAAGAACACGAATCTGCAGACAGATACATTGAGAGAAAAGTCAACGATATGAAAAAGCACGACAAAATGTATGTGGCAAGCAACGATGGAATGATTCAGCGAATTATTTTATCGCGTGGAGGAATTAGAATTAGCGCCAATGAACTTTGGAAAAATTATCTAACTTTAAAAGAAAACCTCAGAAGATCTAAGCTAAGGAAAAGAAAACAATCTACTGAAAATATTGTTACTATAGATGATGAAATTTATCAACAATTAGAAAAACTTCAAGATGAAATAAAAAAACAAAACTAGGTTATGTGACCTAGTTTTGTTTTTTTAACATAAGGAGATACCCATTTAATGGATAAAATGAAAACGTTATTAACTGTTTTTATTATATCACCCTACATATAATTTGTCAAAATTTAAAATTAAATTTCTAACATTTATTCTTGTTTATCTTTCTCTATCAAGTTTTTTATTGCTTCAATTGCAACTTTAATGGCTACATCAGTATCATGACACACAGGATTGTCTAAGTGTTTTTTCT
>OIFQ01000266.1_pt1 | contig 9374 bp, 10 predicted proteins | sample 1582051 | NCBI WGS metagenome assembly OIFQ01 (sample SAMN07501058, study PRJEB24779) | human gut metagenome | isolation source: stool | host: human infant | place: USA: Pittsburgh, PA | reverse complement strand
TCGGGATTTGTTGTGTTTATTTGTATATTTCTTGTAGTAAATTATCCAATCTAACTAATGCGTCTTTTACGACTTGTGTAGGGGCTGCCACGTTGAACCTTACGAATCCATCACATTCACCGAAGAATCTTCCGTCAGTGAATACCAAATCAGCTTTTTCACCCAATGTTTTAAGCAAATCATCACTGTTCAATCCCAAACATCTGAAATCCATCCACATAACGTAAGTCGCTTGAAGGTGATTTACTATGATTTTAGGATATTTTTCTTGGAAGAAATCGTAGACGATTTTTTGGTTAGTGTCGATGATTTTGATCATTTCATTTAGCCAATCTTCTGCATTATCAAAAGCCAATTGTGTAGCTTCAAGTCCCATAACATTGACAGTGTTGCTTCTCATTATATCCAAAGTCTTCTTGTATTGAGCCATCATTTCAGGATCCGAAATAATTGTATATCCACAGCAAAGTCCAGCCAAGTTAAAAGCTTTTGTAGCAGATTGGCACACAACAGCTTTTTCGATTAATTTTCTATCCAAAGAAAGCACAGATGTGTGAGTGTTTCCCGGCATAACAATATCTTGCCAAATCTCATCAACCACGACAATCACATCATTATCATTCGCAATCTTGATTACTTTTTCCAAATCATCCTTGCTCCACAAAATTCCACCCGGATTATGAGGGTTGCAAAGAATAACCATCTTATTTTCATCTTTTTTACATTCTGATTCGAATTTTTCAAAATCAATTGAATAATTATTGCGTTCGTCAGAAATCAAAGGAACATCTGCCATAACTCTGTCGTTAAATTCAATCGCAAATCTGAAAGGACCATATACTGGTCTCATAATCATTACAGAATCGCCTTTTTGTGTAAAGGCACTTACCGCAGCGAAGAATCCATCTACAACAGTTGGAACTTCGACAATCCATTCTTTTTTGATATCTGCATTGTGGCGTTTCTTGTCCCAATTGATTATACTGTTGTAAAATCTGTCTGTAGGAGAGCAATATCCCAAAACCAAATTATCTAAGCGTTTTTTCAAACCGTCGATAATTTCTGGTGCGTTTTTGAATTCCATATCCGCAACGCTAAATGGAACTACATCTTTTTTCATATTCGGAAATTGTTCGCTTCTTACAGCCCATTTTCTAGATCCCATTTCGTTTCTGTCACTAATCGTTTCAAAATCGTATTTCATTATAAACTCCTTATTATAAATTAATCATTCCTTTTTCAGTATAACACAAGACAACAAAAAAAGAGGATACAATCCCCTTTTATGTCAAATTATTCTGTTAATTCAGATGTACAATGTGGACATCTAGTAGCAGTAATGTCGATTTCACTCTTGCAATATGGGCAAGTTTTTGTTGTTGGATCAGCTGCCGGTTCTTTATGCAAAGCATCACGACCTTTGTTGATAGCCTTAACCATCAAGAAAACAACAAATGCTATAATGATAAATTTAACCAAAGCATCCAAGAATAATCCGTATTGTAACTTCACTCCTGCAACAGTTGCTGCCATTTCTTTCATGTTTATACCAGCTGTTGCAGCTCCAATCAAAGGTGCTATAAGTCCGTTAATAAGTCCGTCGACCATTTCCTTAACAGCAGCACCCATGATAACTGCAACTGCCAAATCCATTACATTACCTTCAGTAATGAATTTCTTAAACTCTTTGAACATAATACCCCCTATAAAATCTATTCATTCATTAAATTCATTTTTTCCTTTTGTAAATTATACACTTCTTTTTTCAATTGCTTAATAGCAGCGTCGCAATTTCTCTTGTTATTGAGAATTTGCATTTGAATTACAGAGTCAAAAAGCTTATTATCAAAATAATCCGCCAAGAAAAACGTGTTCTTGTATCTGAAACCAACACTTGGTTTCTTGTCCAAATCAATCATAATATTATTGAACTTTCTAATCGCCAAATCAGCCTTCTTCGCTTGATTCTTCGCCTTTTTTAAATTCGATCTTTTAATCATAGTAGTAATAGTCTTACCCTTGAAAATATCGAAAATTCCCCATCCTGATGCTGTACCCAAATAAGATTGCACCTCATTCAAGCTAGCTATCGCAATTTCTCCAAGCTTAATAGCTTCGTTTATATTATATAATCTAGATCCTACTTTTGCTCTTAACATAATAATCTTCCTTTCCTTTATTATTTATACCCTTAAATAATAATTTTAAGCAAATGAAAAATCAAATAAAATTTATATTTTATTAATCAAGCAAAAATCAACCACCGAAGTGATTGACATATATAAAAAATATAGCAAACCTTTCATGCTAAGAATATCATACGGAAAAAATTGTCAAGATTTCAAATCGAATAAATCCGTCAAAATCGGACTGCGTAAGCTTCAGCGTGCTTGCGATTTTAGGATTTTGAGATTTAGAAATCATCAATTTTTGAAGTCTAGATATTCGTATATGATGGTTTGCTATCCATAATCAACCACTGACGTGATTGATTTCTCATTTATTTGTATTTTTGTTGTTGTTTATTAATCAATTCCACATCTTCAAAGTAGTTGATTCCCATTGCAGCTTTTACTTTCTTCAAAGTTTCTGCTCCAACTTCTCTGGCATCTTCTGATCCTTTTAACAACATATCGAAGATTTCTGGAATGTTTTGTTCGTAGTGTTTTCTTTTTTCTCTGATTGGAGATAATTCTTTTTGCAAAATATTGTTCAAGAATTTTTTGATTTTGACATCGCCAAGTCCACCACGTCTGTAATGATCTTTTAATTCGTCCAAATTTTTGTAATCTGGAAGAAATTCTGAGAAATCATCGTCTGTACAGAAAGCGTCCAAATAAGTGAACACTGTATTTCCTTCAACTTTTCCAGGATCTGTAATTTGAATGTGGTTAGGATCTGTGAACATACTCATTACTTTTGATTTGACATCTTTTTCAGAATCCGACAAATAAATACAGTTACCCAATGATTTACTCATTTTCGCTTTGCCATCTAATCCTGGAAGTCTGGAACAGATTTTATTGTCAGGAATTACAGCTTTTGGTTCAACCAAAACTTCTGAGTAATAATTGTTAAATGTTCTGACAATTTCACGTGTTTGTTCCAACATTGGAAGCTGGTCTTCTCCAACAGGAACTATGTTTGCATTGAAAAGCGTGATATCAGCTGCTTGGCTGATTGGATAAGTCAAAAATCCAACAGGAATGCTCGCTCCAAATTCTTTTTGTTTGATTTCTGCTTTAACTGTAGGATTTCTTTCGAGTCTTGAAAGTGTAACCAAGTTCATATAATAAAACATCAATTCTGTTAGTTGTTCAACGTGTGATTGCACAAAAATCGTAACTTTATTAGGATCAATCCCACAACTTAGATAATCAAGCGCAACTTCAATGATATTGTCACGAACTTTGTCTGGATTGTTAAAATTGTCAGTCAAAGCTTGTGCATCGGCAATCATGACATACATCTTGTCGAAATCCCCTTTGTTTTGCATGATAACTCTGTTTTTTAATGAGCCTACGTAATGACCCAAATGTAATTTTCCTGTTGGTCTGTCACCTGTAAGTATTATATTTCCCATTTTTACTCCTTGTTAAATATTTTTTTGTAATGTTGATTTGCTCTGTTCAATTTGGATATTATTTTGTCTTTTCTTGGATAATTTATTTCTGAATTGAGGACTTGTTTAACTGGAACTACGACATATCTTGTAGTCACACTATCTGTGTATTTGTCCACATAGTATGGCTTGTTTTCAAAACTTTTTATCGTTGTCTTATCCCCAATTTTCTCAATTTTAATGTCCGAATACACTCCAATTTCTACGCCGTAATATTGTCCGTAGGATTCTCTTTGATCTGAAACTAGATTTCCCATTGAATAAACACAATATGATTTTTTGCCGTCGTTTTCAATAACATCAGCCTTTTGTATTGTGTGCGGGTGCGATCCTATCACCAAGTCAACTCCCATATCTGAAAGTTTCTTGAACGTGTTTTTCTGATAAGAGTTGGGATAATCAGAATATTCCTCTCCCCAATGCATGTAGCACATTATCACATCGGCGTGATTTTGCTTTAAATAATCCACATCTTTTTTGATTTGTTCCATGTTTATTATATTTACCGCGGTGTCTCTTCCGGAATTAAGCATAGAATTTTCAAATCCATTGAGCATTTGTGAATAAGAGAAAAATCCAACCTTTATTCCTTTGACATCGATGATAAGTGGATTGGTCGACTCGTTCTCCTTGAAAGTTCCAGTTCTTTTCAAACCGTATTTTTCAATTATATCAATTGTGTGGTCAATTCCTTTCAGTCTCCTATCGTAAGAATGATTATTGGCAGTGCTCACCACATCAAAGCCTGTATCTTTTAGAGCTTTTACAACATTTTCGTGCGTTGCAAATTCTGGATAACCACTCATGTCTGATTCATTCTTCGCAATAGTCGTTTCCAAATTTACTATGGATAAATCACTCTTACCCACAATATCTTTAATAACCGCAAAAGAATCCGTAAAATCATAATTTGTAGCTTTTGCTTGGCGAATTTGAGTTATGTGATTCATATAATCGCCCCAACAAGTTATGGTTATCTCTCTCTTTTCCAGATTTTTATTTTCTTTTTCGTTATCTGATTTTTTGTTTGATTTTTCTTCTGATTTTTTAACACTCTTCACTTGAGAACTTTTTTGTGATGCTTGGATTGGAGATTTCCCAGAAATTTCTGAATATCTAAAGCCAATCACACCCACTAAAATCACTATAAGAAAAGCCAATGCAACAGTTGTCTTTTTTCCCTTCATTTTATCCTCACTTATGATATGGTAAATTGTTAATTATTCTGAAACTACGATAAATTTGTTCCAACAAAATCAACCTCATCAGTTGATGTGGAAATGTAAACTTAGAAAAAGAAAGCGCATAATCGCTCCTGTCAAGTACACTTTTTCCCAGTCCCAACGATCCGCCGATAACAAAACAAATATTAGAATGACCTTGTACAGTTAAATTTTCAATCTTGGCGGCTAATTTTTCGCTAGTAAGTTGATTTCCCAAAATCTCAAGCGTAATCACGTAGTGATTGTCCTTTATTTTCGACATAATTTTCTCCGCTTCCTTGCCCTTCACAATCTCCTTTTCACTGTCAGACAAATTTTCTGCAGCACTCAAATCATCAACCTCAATTATGTTTAGCTTGCAGTGCGCAGATAATCTTTTCGAAAATTCAGCAATGCCTAGTTTTATGTATTTTTCCTTAACCTTACCCACCGAAATTATATCGATATTCAAAATAATCACAACCTTTTTACTTAATAAGTATATCATATATTGATTAGGAGTATAAAATAATAATTTTGAGTGGGAAAATACCGAAAATTCAGACCATGATAATTATACAACATCTCTAAGTTATATTTCCTACATTATATATAGCTTGTTCTAATTTTCGTAATTTTTTATAAGCGTCTCATTTTAGTATAACAATTAATTCTAGAAATTTTTTACAATAATAAATACTTTTATCTTTATTTTATTCTACTACATCTAGAAATGTTTTTTATGTATTATTTGTTTCTTTTATATTGCTCTTTATGTACAAGTTTATATGATGTTCATTACTTAATTTTAGTTAGATTAATTTATATATTATATTTTAATATAATTGAAATCTTTTATTTTCGTAATTTAAATTATTTCTTTATTTTTTTGGCCATTTATAGAAAACAATATCTGTTAACAATATAGTCAAGACCAAAATTTATTAGACATTACTATTTTGTTGATATTGAAAAAAATAAGGGAATCACCATAGAATATAAAAGTTTACTAGAGCTCAAAAATTTATGAAAAATTTCATAATAAATTTGAACGTCATAAATTATTGTACTATAATAAATATATCTTAAAGTACTACTTAAGAAATTTTAAAAAAGGAGTAAATTTTTATGAAAAATAAGAAAATTTTAGGATTAATGTTAGCTGGAATGATGCTAGCAAACGTAGTACCACAAGTATCATTAGCATCTAATGATTACAATGTTAAAAGAATTGACGGTGTGCATAGATACCACACAGCAATGAACATTGCAGAATCTGCTTTCACAAAATGTGACAGAGCGGTTTTAGTAAGTGGCGATAACTTCGCTGACGCACTAACAGCAGGAAATCTTGCAAATCACGCACCTATCTTTTTAGCAGAAAAAGAAGGTATAAGTCAAGGAACAGTTAATACAATGTATGTATTAGGTGTAAAAGAAGTAGTAATCATTGGTGGTGAAAAAGCTGTACCTAAGTCTGTAGAAGAAAGACTTAAAAAGGAAAACCTTAAAGTAATAAGAATCGCAGGAAGAAACAGATACGAAACATCTACTAAACTTGCTAAACAACTAAAAGCTAAAAATAAAGACAATGTTGTTTTAGCTAATGGTGAAAAATTCGCTGACGCATTATCAGCAGCACCTTACGCAGTACAAAAGAAACAAACTTTAGTATTAACTGACGGTAAAACTTTACCTAAAGACGTTAAAGCAAAAGATGTCAAGACAATCATTGGTGGAGAAAAATCAGTAAACATCAAAGGCTTAAACAAAGTTCAAAGAATTTCAGGTAAAGATCGTTACGAAACTTCTCTTGAAGTTTTAAAACACATGGACAAAACTCAAAGTGCTGTAATCGCTGACGGTAAAGATTATCCAGACGCATTAGCGGCAGCACCTTATGCAGTTAAGAAAAACACTGGTATCTTATTATCAGATGATACAGCTATCGACAAAATAAAAGAATACGTTGATAGTCAAAATATCTCAGATATAACTCTTATCGGTGGCGAAAAATCAATAACAAAATATCAAGAACAAAAATTCACAAAAACATCAACTGAACAAAAACCTCAAGAAAAACCTGAAGATAAACCTGAGAACAAACCAGAAGATAAAAAGCCAGAGGAAAAACCAGAAGTGAACATCGATAATCTAGTGAATTTCGACAATTTTGATACACGAGAAGATGCTGAAAGAGCAGCTAAAGTAGCATTAACTAAAGATGAATTCAAAGAATTTAATTCATTTGTTGTAAAACAAGGTCATGACGGTAAATGGTATGTTAGATTCAAATTTATAGAAGAAACTAAACCTCAAGATCAAGCACTTTGGAGACAAGAAAGATTAAAACCACAATCAAGTAAAGACATTGACTTATCTAACTTCGATATAGACACACCTCTTTCAGAAAAAGAAAAAGAACTTGTAAAACTTATTAATGATTACAGAATCTCTCTAGGAAAAAAACCTCTCAACGTTTCAAAATCATTAACTTACGTTGCAAGAACTCACACTAAAGATCAAGTATTACACTTTGAAAATAACTTAAAAGATGAAAGAGGGTTACCAGCAAACTTACACAGTTGGTCAAAATATGGAAACTGGACACCTGTAATGTATACAGCTGATCATAAATATCATGAATTATCGGATAAAAAACCAAAAGAATTAACAAAATACACATTTGGTGGAACAGAAATATCAGCAGGTCAACAATACTACGATCAAGTTCATCAAATGACACCAAGTATGGCACTAGATTTATGGAAAAACTCCCCTGGTCACAATCACGAAATTATCAAGAACAACATTTTCTATAATGCATTTCATGCAGAAAGAATTATGGGTATATCAATCCATGACGGTTTTGCAAATGTTTGGTTCGGAAGCGATCCTACTGACCCAGCAGAATTCCATATAACATATGAAAAATAAAATCTAAGAGAGGTTCAAAAGAACCTCTCTTTTGTTTTATAAAGAATATTTTTTACTTTAAAAAAATCAAATTTCAAGTAAAAAATAGCTTAAGGAGTGCGTTGTTCCACAACGCCGACTAGGAAAGTGAAAAAAATAATATCAATAATTTTAAAAAGAAAGGAAGTAAAAGATATGGCATTTATCAAAGGATTTATTATGAGCTTTATTCTTGTTACTATCGGTAGAAAATTTAACGATAAATAAGAAAGAAGAAGATACTCATGCAAACATTAACAGACTTTATAAACGAAATGCAAATAGAAAACCTAACAGTTGATAATATCAACAGATATTTGAAACTTTACGGTTTGAAACCAATACAATTTTTAAATGATGGTGTGAACTTTGGTGTGAATTTTGATAAAAAAGCATAAAAAAAGCACTTGATGGTGTGAACCAAAAAGTGCTTTTCCATTGATATATAATTGTTTTCTATCTCTTACTGAATTGTGGAGATTTACGAGCTTTTTTAAGACCGTATTTCTTTCTTTCCTTTTTACGAGGGTCTCTAGTTAAGAAACCTGCTCTTTTTAATTCAGCTCTGTATTCTGGGTCAACTTCCAATAAAGCACGAGCAACACCATGTCTAATAGCACCTGCTTGACCAGTGTATCCGCCACCTTTTACATTAACAGTGACATCATAGCTTTCAGCGTTGTTTGTTAATTCCAAAGCTTCCTTAGCTATAACTCTTAATGTATCGAAGTTAAAGTATTCACTTATATCTTTTTTGTTAATTGTGAATTTTCCACTTCCTGGTACTAAAGTAACTCTAGCAACAGAAGTTTTTCTTCTACCAGTTCCTTGATATCTATTATTAGCCATTTAATTACCTCCTACTTAATTTCCAAAACTTCAGGGTTTTGAGCGATGTGATCGTGATCAGCGCCTCTGTAAACTCTTAATTTTTTAGCCATTTGACGTCCTAAAGAGTTGTGAGGAAGCATGCCAACGATAGCATGAGTTACAGCTCTTTCTGGGTCTTTTTGCATTAAGTCTTTGTAGGTAATTGATTTAAGACCACCAGCGTATCCTGTGTAATGTCTTAATTCTTTTTGTTCTAATTTCTTACCTGTTAATTTAACTTTTTCTGCGTTAATTACAATTACGTAATCTCCAACATCCGCATTAGGAGTAAACATTGGTTTGTTTTTTCCTCTTAAAATAGAAGCAACTTCAGTAGATAATCTACCTAAAACAACATCTGTTGCATCTACTACATACCATTTTCTTTGGATGTCATCTTTCTTAGGTATATAAGTTTTCATTCAATTCATCCTTTCCTTTATTTACAATATTTGGCTACTTGGACATCGCTGCCAAAAAGCGATTGTTTTCTCACCGGGAATTTAGACACGTCGCACACCCGGCCATCGGCGACTTTCTGTATTGTATAAAAGGAAATGACTCCTTTTACATACCAAATTATTATATACTCTCTTGATTCAATTGTCAACTATTTTATCGCAAAACACAGCCACACACATTCATCACTTGTGCTTTTTACTTCGTGAACTACATTTTTCGGAATAAAATACGTATCCATTTCTTTAAGTCTTACATCTTTTCCT
>OIFQ01000251.1_pt1 | contig 10195 bp, 10 predicted proteins | sample 1582051 | NCBI WGS metagenome assembly OIFQ01 (sample SAMN07501058, study PRJEB24779) | human gut metagenome | isolation source: stool | host: human infant | place: USA: Pittsburgh, PA | reverse complement strand
GAAAATAGAATGTACGGGCCCAATCGCTGGGGAAGTGTGTACGAGCAATTCGATAATAACTTTTACAGACAAACAAGCCGTGATTTATTAAGCCCAATTGTCAACGAAATCTCCGATTATATCAAGGACGGAGTAAATTTTTTGGGAGTTATAGGAATAGACGGCTCTCCTAGCTGTGGAATCGGGCTTACTTGCAAATCAGAAGAATTCAAAGGAGAAATCTCCTCTATAAAAGACATTGCTCATTGTGTAAATTCCGTAGAAATGACAGATGACAAGGGAGTCTTCATGGAAGAATTAGAAAAATTATTCGAAAACAAAAATATCGAGTCAAAATTTTACGGCTATAATGACAGAAACGTAGATGAAATAACAGAAAAAATCGAACAATCTATAAAAAAATAACGCATACAAAAGCTGTGTGAAGTCAAATTCACACAGTTTTTTATTGAAATTAAATTATCAGCTGAACAAATTATAAAACACATTCGTCGGTATCAAAAACAGATACGGTGCTGTTATTATTGCCAATGTCAAAGAAACTTTTTTGATTTGAGATTCTGACAAATCAGTATTTTTGAACGAAAATTTGCGGTTGAATACATACACCAAAAATCCTGCAAACATGACTGCTAGAATCATAACCAAAATTCCCCAAGGTGTTTCGTAATAATCGTTCATTATTGGAATTGAAATATTATCGTAGAACCATTTTGCAATATTATTTCTTGTTCCATTAATCCCGAATGATAAAACCATCAATACCGCCGTAGCGATAATGTCTGCTACAAATCCTAGTGCTACAGTCTTTGCGATCGATTTTTTTATAACCTCCATTGGTTTTTCTATTTTAATTAATTTTAAAGCAAACAAAGTTACCAAGAAATCCACCAAAATATTCAACGGTACAATCGCAATCCAAGTTACAGGATAAAGCCACACAATCCAGACTGGAAATATCACATTATACAGTTTTACAGATTTTTTGTTCATTATTTTAACTTTTTATTCACAGAATCTAGTTTTTGCTCAAATGATGCATCCTTATCTCTTCTGTCGTCAATTTTAATCACAGAATACACTCTGTCCACACCTTCTGTAAACACCGCTTCTTGCATATCTCTAACAGCTTTCAACAATTCGTCGATGTCTCCTTGCATCACAGTTCCCATTGGATTTAATTCAACTTTTATATTTTCTTTATTTCTCACATTATCGTAAGCTTTCGCAACGTATTGTGATAAACTTGTAGTTTGTGTTCCTATTGGAACTAATGTTAATTCTAAAATAGCCATTGTAATCTCCTTATAAATTTTATAAATTCTTCAAAATCTTAATCGTATCTTGGATTTGTCCATCTCCAGGATTTTTAATATCGTCAAAATCAACACCCATCACAATAATGATGTATTTTTTGCCATTTTTTTCGGACAAAGTTGCCCAACAAAGCCCTGCTTTTTCCGTAGTACCACTTTTGCCGCCAATAATTTTGAAGCCATCTTGATCATAATCTTTCAATCTCCCAAGAACTGTACTTTCGATTTCAATTCCTTTTGGATGATCCAAAGTTTTAGTAGAAGTGTACTTATCAGTCGTGAAAATCTTGTAGAATTTTTCATTTTTCAATGAATTTTTCAACAAAAACGCCATATCTTTTGCACTCGAATAATGATCATCCTCATCCATTCCTTCAGGATTTTTGAAATTCGTATTAGTTAATTCCATATTCTTTGCGTTTTCGTTCATCAAATCCACAAATTTTCCCTTGGAACCACTTGCATTAATAGCCAAGCTGTCTGCACATTCTCCGGCAGAAGCAAGCATTGTTCCATACAACAAATCCTCAAAAGTAGTAGGCTCATTACCATAAAAACCTGCCATTGAAGCGTTTTGTGCAACAAGTTTTTGGTAGCTTTTCTTATCTATCGGAGCTTTTTTATCCAAATCTTCAATTTTTCCTATAGCTGTATACACCGTCATCATCTTGGTCAAAGACGCAGGATACACTTTCTTGTCTGGATTTTTGGAGAAAATTTCCTTCTCATCATCGATTGAGTAAACGTAAATACAATCCGCATTAAAGCTAAGCTTATCAAATTTATTCTCGTTTGCAAATTTGAAAATGAAGAACACTCCAACGACAATCAACAGAGTAATCCCTGCTATCTCAAGTTTCTTTTTCATAATTCACCCCGTTTGTTCATTTCAATTATACCACTAATTTTTTCAAATAAATCTCATTTGACATATCTTAACATTTTTATCTTGACATTATTTTTTATTTTGATATGATTTAGGTAAATAAATGATTTAGTTAATTAATTATATATCGGAGGTGTTTTAATGAAAAAAATAATGATATTCGTAATGATATTCGTATTGATAATTTTCCTATTAATATATTTCTTTCATACAACTAAAAAAGAAGAAAACGTAGTACTATTGGGAGTAGAATGTGACATAACAGATATTAATACCTCTGACAAAATACTTACAATTATAGGCGCTGAAGGTGGCAGGGAAATTATTCAACAAGAGTCAAAAATTGACTGCAAAGATTTAGAAAAAGATGGTAAAATAGTAAAATTTAATTCCTCAAACCAACCAAAGATTATAAAATTTGATGATTTAAAACAATCTGACAGGATTAAAATAAATGTAGATGAAAAAGAACTACAAAACAATAATAAATTTTTGAAAGTAAAACAAATCGAATTGTTAAACAAAAACTAGAATAAATTGGCTATAAATGCCAGTTATTCTAGTTTTTTTAATTTTTTATCTTGTTAACAATTTCTTATACAAATTATCCACCATTATTGCTCCAAATGGTGCAGTGATCAAAATAGAAATAACCGCTACAGTCAATGCCATATCTCCCACTTTCAATCCCATTGATAATGGTATTGCACCGATTGCTGCCTGAACAGTTGCTTTTGGAGTGTAGGCTATCATGCAGAACAATCTTTCTTTTGGTGTTAGTTTTGTTTTTAAAACAGATGTGTACACGCCCATCATTCTAAAAATCAATGCACAAATTACCAAAACGACCACCATGATTCCAGAATTTATCGCGTATTTTACATTAACAGTCGCTCCTACTAATACGAACAAGAATATTTCTGCGCCAACCCACAATTTATTGTACTTTTCTGATAATCTTTCCGCCAAATCTTCGTAAATCTTCTTTACAACCATGGACATCGCCATTATTGCGATAAGTCCCGAAAATGGAATCGGAGTTATTTTTTCCAATTCTAAAAGCAAGAACGAAATACTCAACACAATCAACACTTTCACAGTGTCACGCATGTGAAATCTTTTAAAAAATCTCACCAACACAAATCCTATTCCAGCTCCTACGACACTTCCTATCAAAATAGAAAAAGGAATGGCGATGAATTTGAACACATTGATGTCTCCTGTTTGTGCGAGAGATGTCATCGATGTGAACACAACTATGCAGAAAACATCGTCGCAGCTACTTCCTGCCAAGATAAGTTGTGGGATTTTGCGCTCATCTCCGTAGCCTTCTTCAATAAGTCGTATCATTCGTGGAACGACAACTGCAGGAGACACGGCAGCGATTATTGAGCCAATGATAAATGCATCCAACACATCCACCTTCAAAAATATCGGTGCTAATATTCCCACAGCGCACATTTCAAAAACTGCCGGCACGAAACACATTAACACAGCCGGGCGTCCGATTTTTTTCAAATCGTCAATGTCAAGTGATAATCCCGCACGAGTCAATATAATCACAAGTGCAATAGTTCTAATTTCAGATGAAATATCCAAAATTTTCTTGTCAATCAGATTCATGGCGAACGGTCCGAGAGTTATTCCCACGATTAAGAATGCCAATATAGGTGGCAATTTTATTTTTTTGAAAAATTTCCCCAATATCAACGACAAAATAATTATAATTGCTATACTTTTTAACATAATTCCTCCATTTATATAATAAAAAAGCTGATGAGATCTGTAAAAAACAGAAGTCATCAGCAAAATTTTTGCGTTTTAGTTAATAACAAGGGAGCACTTCATTCCCCACATCTATTTCCATGAAAGTTCAAACTTACCACATGCTTTGTTGTAGTTAAAAACCAAGCGGTATTTCTCGGATTCGTTCAAATAATCAGAAGAATATCCATTCATCTTGTTTAATTCGAACACTTTGTTTCCCAATGAATCTATAAGGCTAACAGTAACGTTGCCGCTTTCCAATTCATTGTCCAATTTAAAATCGTAAAACCCACTTTTTTTGACTTTGAACACTTTTGTAGCTTTCCCGCTAGTTTTTTTCAAACTTGCGTGAATATTGTCCTCCAAAATCCCATGTGTCTGATAAAACCACAAGGCAGACATGCTCCTAAAATATCCAACTCCATTCATATACATAAAGTATACCACTGCAACAATTGCAATTACCGAAAAAATAATTAATGAGCTCGGCTCACCGGGTAAATCCATAATAAAAAATCCTCCATATATTTCAAAATTTCTGATAATAATATACCACAACATCAAATTTTTTACAATAAACTACAACACCAATTCTTCTAATATTTTGACATTTTTAATCACAATGACCTTGCTTCCTATCAAATCGATATATCCAAGCTTTTTGAACTCACCTAGTTTTCTAGTAATAGTTTCTCTTGTTAGCCCAGAATAATTTCCAAGTTCTTCCCTGTTCATCGCAAGTTCTAGCTTTATTCCATCCTTAGTTTCCACGCCCATTGTATCTTTTAATCGTAATAAAAGCGCCGCTGTTTTCATAGTAGCATTGCTAGTGGATAATCTTTGCACCAAATCTTCTGCAAGTCTAATTCTTTCGAAACTTTTCTTCAAAATTTTAGTAAGAGCAAGTGGTGAATTTATCAAATATTTATTGAAAATATCCCTAGGAATCATTATAACTTCACAGTCTGTCAATGCTTGACCCATGTAGATGTATTCCACATCTTCCAAAATATTATGACCACCCACAAAATCATTTTCGTGATACAAATACAAAATTTGTTCTCTTCCATCAATCGTATTGTGAAAAACTTTTATCGTACCTTTGTGGATTACATACATGTTTTCGGCAGAATCTCCAGGCTTAAAGATGTAGTCTTCTGCTTTTAATTTCAAAAACTTCAACTTGTCGATTACCTCATCGTAATCCACATCGTCAATTCCCTTGAAAAGCTCCACATCTTTTATAGCTTCCAACAAGTATTTTTTATCATCTTCCATATTAAATTGCTCCTCTGTTATTTTCCTAGCTTGAAAATTCAAAGCTTCATCACGTCTGCTGTCGCTTACGGTCTTCGCAAATTGTGCATTAACGTATTTTTCAAATTTTTCTGCAACTTTTTTATCCATCGCTTCGACATTTTCAAGGAAATATTTCCTACCCAAATTTTTGTATTTATATACTCCACCTAAATGATATGGTAAAATTTCAATTCTTTCAACCATATTTTTTATTTTTCCTAAAGATTCTACAAACTTATCCATTTCTTCGTAGTTATCAGTAAATCCAGGAATCATGACATGTCTAGCCCAAATATTTCCACAAAAACCATTAGATTCTAAATTATTTACAAATTCTAGGAAATTCTTCTCTTCCATAAATGTAATTTGCTTGTACAATTTGGAGTCGAAAGCTTTGAAATCAAGTAGCATTGTGTCGATATAAGGAAGAATTTCTGAGTAGTATTTTTTATCGCCAACTCCAGATGTATCCAAGCAAGTGTTGAATCCTTCTTGTTTGAGTCTTTTCACCAATTCTTTTAAGAATTCTCCCTGCAACATAGGTTCTCCTCCAGAAATCGTGACTCCACCTTCTTGTCCGTGATATGGCTTGTATCTTTTCGCTATTTTTATAATTTCATCTACAGTGTATTCTTTTCCACCATGTATATTTTGAGAATCTGGATTGTGGCAGTAAACGCATTTCAATGGACAACCTTGCAAGAAAAATATAGTTCTGTTTCCCGGTCCATCGACAAGTCCCATAGTTTCGATAGAATGCACGTAACCTTTTATTTCATTGTCCATAATTTTCTCCCATCGTCAAAAAGGGCATACAAATATGCCCTTGATAAAATTTATTTATACAAACTCATGGAATGTTCTGTTGATTACATCTAGTTGATGTTCGCGGTCCAATTGGTTAAATCTTACAGCGTATCCCGAAACTCTTATAGTTAAGTTTGGATATTTTTCTGGATTTTCCATCGCGTCTTCCAACAATTCACGATCCATTACGTTAACGTTCAAATGGAAAGCGTCTTGGTTGAAATATCCATTCATGATGTTTGTCAAGTTTGTAATTCTTTCTTCTTCGTTTTTGCCAAGTGCATTTGGAATAATTGAGAAAGTATTTGAAATACCGTCTTGATTTACGTTCTTGTAAGGCATTTTTGCTACAGAGTTCAATGAAGCAAGTGCTCCTGATTTGTCTGCGCCATTCATTGGGTTTGCTCCTGGTGCAAATGGTTCGCCTTTTTTACGTCCGTCTGGTGTGCTACCAGTTTTCTTACCGTAAGTTACATTTGATGTGATTGTCAACAAACTCAAAGTGTGTTCTGCATTTCTGTAAGCTTTTGTTTTTCTCAAAGATTCTATGAAATATTTGCTTATAGATATTGCCAAATCATCTGCCCTATCATCGTCATTTCCGTATCTTGGGAAATCTCCTTCAACTTCAAAATCAACAGCCAATCCGTTTTCATCTCTGATTGGTTTTACTTTCGCATATTTTATCGCTGACAATGAATCTGCTGCAATCGCAATTCCTGCAATACCAAAAGCGATAAATCTGTGAACTTCTGGGTCGTGAAGAGCCATTTGTCCTTTTTCGTAAGCGTATTTATCGTGCATGTAGTGAATTGTGTTCATAGCATTCACATAAACTTTCGCAAGTTTATCGATAACTTTTTTGTAGTTAGTAACAACTTTATCGTAATCCAAAATTTCAGAATCGTCTCTTTCAATTCCGTCTATTACAGTTACGATCTCGCCTGTTTTCTTGTCTCTGTAAACTTCGTCAACTCCACCATTAATTGAATACAAAAGCGCCTTTGCAAGGTTTGCTCTCGCTCCGAAATATTGCATTTGTTTTCCAACTTGCATTGCAGATACACAACATGCTATTGCGTAATCGTCGCCGTAAACATCACGCATTACATCGTCGTTTTCGTATTGAATGGAAGCTGTTTTGATACTCATCATTGAACAGAAATCCTTGAAAGCGCGTGGTAAATTATCTGACCACAAAACTGTCATGTTTGGTTCTGGTGATGTGTCGATATTGATTAAAGTGTGCAAAAATCTAAATGAAGTTTTCGTAACCAAAGTTCTTCCGTCAACGCCCATTCCACCGATTGATTCTGTAACCCAAGTAGGATCTCCAGCGAATAATTCATCGTATTCAGGAGTACGTAAATGTCTAACCATTCTAAGTTTGATGACTAATTGATCCACCAACTCTTGTGCACGTTCTTCATCTAAGATACCTTTTTCCATATCTCTTTTGATATAAATATCCAAGAACGCTGTGTTTCTTCCGATTGACATCGCAGCTCCGTTGTTTTCTTTTACAGCTGCCAAATATCCGAAATACAACCATTGAACAGCTTCAGTCGCATTCATTGCTGGTCTTGAAATATCAAATCCATAACTCATCGCCATGTCTTTTATTTCATCGAAAGCTCTGATTTGTTCAGAAAATTCTTCACGTCTACGAATGATTTCTTCAGTAGCATCTCCTGTCAAATTTTCCTTGTCTCTTATTCTCATAGCTTTCAAATAATCTATACCATACAAAGCAATTCTTCTGTAGTCGCCGATAATTCTTCCTCTTCCGTAAGCATCAGGAAGTCCTGTCAACAAACCAGCTGATCTGAAAGTTCTCATTTCTTTTGTGTAAGCGTCAAATGTTCCTTGGTTGTGTGTTTTTCTGTATTCATTGAATTTTTCTTTGATAACTGGATCCATTTCCAAATCATAAGCTTTCAAAGAATTTTCAACCATTCTGAAACCACCATATGGATTCATAATCCTTTTCATAGGTTCGTCTGTTTGTAATCCAAAAACAACTTCATTGTCTTTGTCGATATATCCTGCATCAAAGTTATTAATTCCGCTGAATCTTTCAAGATCAACCTTGATTTTCTTGGATTTTACTTCCTCAACGATCATATCGTTTACTTCGTTCCACAAAATTTTAGTTTTTTGTGTTGGACCTACTAGGAAAGAATCGTCCCCTTCGTATGGAGTGTAGTTTTGTTGAATAAAATCTCTCACATTGATTTCATCTGCCCAGTCTCCATCGTTGAAACCTTCCCAAGCTTTTTTTGAATTGTTCATTATCGAATAAATTGCTCATACATATCTCCTTTTCTTATTCATAATGTTATATTAAGTATATGTTAAAAAAGTTTTAAATACTGTGATTATAATCACTCTGTGATAATTTTTATCATAGAATTCTTACAATCTTTCAATATTGCTTGTAAATAAGTAAAAAATAGGATATATTTTAATTACGGAGGGTTTTATGAGAATAAAAATATCTAACAGTAAACTAATAATTCTAGCAATTCTAACATTTGTGATAGAAACCATCGCTATTGTTGCGACTCAAAATCTCACAGGAATCAATAGAATTTTCATTATAATTTCATTTACATTAATCACAACGTTCGCACTTTTTCTAAGTTATATCTTGATTCAAGTGCTTTACAATATGATAATGGATAGAAAAATCGCCAGCGAAATCAGAAAATACATGCTGGATTACGAACAAAATGGAAATTTGGACAAATTATTTCAAAATTTCAAAAAAATAAAAGACAAACCAAAAACAGATTACGCAAAAAGCTTGTATTATTTTAACTTGGCGATTGCCTATGTGGAAGATCACCAATTCCAAAAAGCACGAGAAGTATTACAAAAATCCACATTTCAAAAATACAACCAATCATTTAATCAGATTTTCAAAATGCTTTTAAATGATATCGACAAACACGAAAAAGAATACAACGAAACCAAAAAAACGCCAGAAAATTAATTCTGGCGTCTTGTTTTATTGTATTCTAAGTCCCATCTCACCGAATGAATCTGCATGTTCAAAATCGTGGTATTTAAATCCTCGTTGAAACCATTCGTTTCTAAGTTCGGATGAACCGTGAGTGAATTTTTCCGGTTGTACGTATCCTTGCCCCATTTTTTGAATGTGATCGTCGCCGACACTTTGAACTGCACTTATCGCTTCTTCAATATCTCCTTCTTCCAAGTAGCCTTTCTCTTTAATATAATAACTGAACACTCCTGCAAAATAATCTGCTTGTGTTTCCAAAGCTACTGAATATTTATTAGCATCTTTTTCATTTAATCTACGTTGAATATTGTGAACTCTATCCAAAATTCCTAGTTCTTTTTGGACGTGGTGGCCAACTTCATGCGCCAGTACATAAGCCATCGCATAATCTCCACCGTCAGCTCCAAGTTTTTGAGTCAACATGTTATAAAAAGTTACGTCCATGTAGATTGTTTGATCCAGTGAACAATAAAACGGCCCTACGTTTTTGTCAGCATTTCCGCAACCTGTAGACACTGCTCCTTCAAAGAAATGAAGCTTTGGTTCTTCGTAATTTTTGTTTATTTCAGAAAATTTTTCGTGCCACACATCTTCTGTGTCTTTCAACACAACACTTAGCATCTTTTCAGCTTCTTCAACTTCCTTGCTGCTAGCTTTTTCAGAATTGTTAACTTGTTGTTCTTGCTGTGTTCTGTTTTGTTCATTGATAATATCTCTTGGATTTCCTCCAAACAAAGAATACACAATCACAAGCAAAAGCAGTCCGACGCCACCGATTTTAACCGGTCCTCCACCGGATGAACCTCTGCTTACATTTGAACTTCCATCTCTACCTTGCCATTTCATATTTTGCCCCCAATATATTAATTTTTCGTTAAATTATTTATACCCATTTTTAATATTTTTCATTAGACCTGCTAGACACTGCGACAAATTTCAAATCCACATAATTCTCATTCAAAGTTTTCTTGATTTCTCTTAAAGTGTTCTTCGTAGTCACAATATCATCCAAAACCAGAATTTTCATATCCGACACATCAGCATTCATCTTAAACGCTCCTTGTAGGTTTTCAATTCTTTGAAGCTGCGATAAAT
>OIFQ01000247.1_pt1 | contig 10410 bp, 10 predicted proteins | sample 1582051 | NCBI WGS metagenome assembly OIFQ01 (sample SAMN07501058, study PRJEB24779) | human gut metagenome | isolation source: stool | host: human infant | place: USA: Pittsburgh, PA | reverse complement strand
CACATAGCATGGTGTTTTTTCTTTTTACTATATGATAATCTATACTTGTGAATTCGCTATTTATCTTTTTCTCAACATTTATAAAGATCTTGATTTTATATATTAAATATTTTCGAATGTAAGCTTATATTTCCTCTAGCCCTATACTTTTTAAATAATTGTATGTTCCATTATAAAACTTAGGCTGCCTCGTAATATCTTCAGCGCAACCTTTCGGTATAAAAATTATCATTCCTTGCCTTGCCCTTGTAAGAAGTACTCTATACGTATTTTTAAGATATAATCTGTCCTCATCTTTTAAAATATTCGTCCAACTGGAACCACGAAATCTCTTATAACCCCATTCACCATCAATAATTCTAAAGTCCGCATCCCAGCAAGTTATTGAATAATCAACTTCAAGCCCTTGAACATCAAATTCTGTTACTACATCTTCAAGTGCATAGCACGATCTTACATCTTCTTTATTGTTTAAAAACCAATTACAGACATCAATTTTATTTTTTACAAATATTCCTTCAGGTTTCAATCTTAATGCACCACTTGACGCAATTAAACCATATTTTTCTGATCCCATTGACTTGTTTCTTACCCATTCTTTCGCTTTTATAATATCTCTAGTAATCCTAATCGGGTATTTATCTTTAATTTTTTCATGAATGTGTTTTGCAGTATCAACATCAAGATCTAATGTAGCTTTTATAAAGTCTGACAGCTCAGGTGTTCTAAATGATCTCAAAGATACAGAAAGATGTAAATCCTCCTTTTCCTCAACATTCAAACCATCTATCATGTTCTTCCATTCATTATTTACCAAATATTCATCTTTTAGATTATCAGATACATAAACGTCCCATCCTCTGAACTTTGATCTCAATGCATTAAACCATTCTGGAAGGCCACCTTCTCCATCGTTTATTTCCTGTCCACCCCCTATAAGACAGACTATAACCGCCCAATTTTCATGACGATCCATTGTGTTTATTAAAAACTCTGGTTCGCTGTAATTAAAATTTGGTATTCCTTTTTTGATTTTCATAAACTTTGCTATCTTTTCATGATTCCAAGATCTTTGGGCCTCATCAAAAATCACTATGTGTTCAGGGGGAATATTATTGTTAGATATAAAAGAATCTCTGTACTTATGTATTATTTGTATAAATGCATTCGTTTTTCTTCTCTCGTCAGATTTCTTTATATTCATACCTCGTTTTTTTATACCCTCAATTCTATCTCTTACAAGAGCTTCTTGCAAAACCTCAACAAGAGGAAAATTTCCAGATAAAAATACCGCATGCTCTCCTTTTTTTGCATCAGATTTTTGAATTCCAAGATTAAGGCCTACAAGTGTCTTTCCAGCACCTGGTACGCCTGTTACAAAACATATTGACTTTTTATTTTGAGATTCACTATATTCAATTATTCTATTAATTGCATCCGTGGTAATAGATATATTTTTGGCGCCTGCATCGTTTCTTGTTATATCTTCTACTTTATGGCCAGTATATAGTGCTTGTGCAGCCTCTACAATAGTTGGAGTTGGTAAATATTCGCTATTAACCCAATTATCATAGGAAAATTCTGGCATATTGTATTTGCTTGAGACTTGTAAAATTAATTTCCTAATTTCATCACTATTACATTTTAAAGGTTTCATAATATTTTCTTTGACAATGAAATTATTCTCTTTTGAAGGAGCGTCTGTCGCGATCAAAATAGGGACAATTAACTTGTCTATGCTCTGTTTGTGGAAATTTTTTAAGTCTAATGCATAATCATATACTTGATCATAATCTGTGCTATAATATTTTTCGCTTCCACATTTAAATTCGAGAACAAAAACAATATTATTATATAAAATAATGTTATCGACCCTTTTCCCCATACGTGGAATTGTATATTCAAAAATAATCCTTCCGTCAAAACCTTTAAGTTCTCTTTTTAAAATATTAATTTCCTCAATCCAACTATTTTTTTGTTGGATCTTAGTCTCCGAAGATGAATCATTGCTATTAATTATCCCTAGAATATTATCAATATCCTTATTTAAAAATTTATTAATACTATCTTCATAATACGAGTTTAATCTAACCATTGTATCTCCTTTTATTAAAACCAAATTGGTTATGACACTAATTTCTACAATTTACTATCTATAAAACATATGAATTATTCTAATTATTAAATTCATGTTTTTCTTAGATCATATATGATATAATTTTAAATTTAAATATATTCTTACACTTAACATAATTCATCGTATAAACACTCTAATTACTAATACAATTGTATTTAATTCATTGTCTTCACTAACATATCATCTAACTTGCCATATAGAACTTAAATTACATTTTTTATCAATGTTTTTAAATCTCTAGATAAGGTTACATTGTTCCAGGAAATCTAAACAATATTGCGCATGGATAGATGTAAAGAAGAGCATTTGTAAAGAAAATCAAGATGTATGCGAAGTAAAAATATTATACCTATAAATCAGTAAATAATCTATAAATGATTGGTATCTTCCTCAATTTATCTATTAAGTCATTTCCAGTTGCCATCAGTATATTATTCACCATTAAAAACAATTTTAATATTATTATTTACTCGCTTTATTATACTATTTGTCTAATTTTCGCTTATTACAAATTCCCTTGTTTTTTATTATTTTCGAAGTTTCTTCTCTCGCCCTTGCTCTTAGCTAGTTCATCTACCATCTTATCCAAGTATCGAATCTCCTGCATCAATGGCTCCTCAATATTTTCAATGCGAACTCCACAGATTGTTCCTGTAATCTTTTTTCGATTGGGATTTAGCATTGGAGCTTGTAAGAAAAATTCACCATAGCTTATGTCAAATTGCATCAATTCTTCAATTTTTTCAGAATTATATCCCGTAAGCCAAGTTGTGATTTCCAACACTTCAGCTCTTGTCCTTTCTTTTCTCTCAGCTTTTGCAATCAACATAGGATATACTTTTGCAAATTGCATATCGTATATTTTTTCTCTTTTCACAAATCTCCTCCTTCTTCCCTTCTTCTCTATCAAAAATTTTTCTACCAAAAAGCACCTACTATTTGTAAGTGCTTTAAATGTAATTTAGTTTAATTGCTTCTTTTAAAAATAGATACAGAGTTAATAGCTATAGACAAAATAACTAAAACCAATAAAGCTTTGCTCATCGTAGGCATAATATCCATCAGACCGCCCCAGTCTTCTTTAATTACGCGATTGGCTGCTTCAAGATAGCATAAGCATACTGTTAACGCCGTCAAAGATAAGCTCAAAAATCTGTATCGATCCGCATTTTTGTTTTTTATCGTTGCAATCATGTTTAATAGTGCCGAAATTATGGCACCTACTCCAAGAATTAGCCACATAACTTACTCCTTAATTTTATAATTGTGTTATAAATCCCCACCGCATTGACTTATTAAAACATATCGTTTTTAACTTTGTTATTTTATATAAAATGAACTATTAGTAACTTAGAATTTTTTGTAAAGTGTTGTGCATGTTCATTTTTGTAAAATCCCAGGCAGTACTGTAATTTTATAATCTTATTTCTCGTTTCATCCAATTTCATGTTTTTTATTCTGTCAGCAGAAATTTATGCCAATTTCAAGATTTTTATGATATCGTTGAGATTTTCTGCAAAATAAATTCCTATCTGTCTCTCCTTGGAAGAAAATCCTTTTTCAATCATATTATTCAAAAGTGACTTCAAATCATCGTAGTAACCATTCAAGTTGTAAAGGATACAAGGTGCATCCAGATGTTTCAAAGACACCTTCGACATTACTTCTGTGATTTCCTCCAACGTTCCAGTTCCACCTGGAAATGCAATAAAAGCTTCACCCAACTCAATCATTTTGTTTTTACGTTCCGTCATATCCTTGGTCACGATTAACTTCGTCAATCCGTCATGTTGAAGTTCACTCTCGATAAAAAATGTCGGCTCTACACCTGTCACTTCACCTCCAGCTTCCAAAACACTATCAGCAATCGCACCCATAAGCCCTGATTTGGAACCTCCATAGACTAGTGAGTTTCCACTGTTTCCAATCCATGTCCCCAATTTTTCAACTGCCTTTCGTAAACAAGGATCGTTACCTTGATTTGCCCCAAGATAAACTGTGATATTCATTAAAATTTTCTCCTTCAAATTTCGATTTATCTAATCTATACTAGTTTCTATTTCACTGACTACACAACCAAAACAAGTTATAAGAATAGCACCTACTTGTGTAGATGCTAAAATCTATTATTTTTTTCTTCAATAAGTTTATTATACTCTTCTTCTAGTTTTTCTCTTTCCTCTTTGGGTATCTCCATTGCTAGTCTAGAACTGATAGATGATATTCTAAAATCAAGTAATAAACTATCTCTATCCTTGCTAATTGTTGTCTTCTTATTTCTATCTTTGTATTGTGATATATTACCTTTAAAATTTTTGATTCTTTTGTTTTCTATAATCAAAAGTGTATCTGCTATTTTATTTATAAACTCCTCATCATGACTTACAAAAATAAATGGTCTATCATAAGATTTCAATAGATTTTCTAAACTTTCTATTGCTCTTATATCCAAAAAGTTTGTCGGTTCATCAAATATAAGGTAATTAAAATCAGATGTTAAAATTTTAGCCAATTTTACCTTAGCTTTTTCTCCATCGCTTAACACATTTATAATCTTATATACATCGTTAGTCTTAAACCCTAGTCTTGCAAGAACAATTCTTGTCATTGTTTCATCATATATAGACGTATTTGATACATTTTTTAAGATGCTAGAATTTTCTTCTAGAATATCACTCATTTGACTAAAATAACCTATTTTAAGATTTGGATGCACCCATATATTTTCTTTATTAAGTATCATCTTTAAAAGGGTAGTTTTCCCACTTCCGTTTTCTCCAATTAGTGCTATTTTAGAATTGTTGTTTATTTGGAAGTTGGATTTTTCAAACAAAAGCTTATTTCCAAATTTTTTATTTATGTTTTCCGTCCTTATCAATATCTTAGAATGAATTCGTTTATTATCTGGAATGGATAGTTGTATCTCTTTTTCTTCTTTAGGTTTTTCCTTTACTTCTAGTTGATTAATCCTAGATTCTACAGATTTCACTTGTTTGTCTAATTTTTTCTTGTTTACTTGACCGCCCATTTTATGAAGTCTAGCTTCTGAGTTTCCCATCCTCTTAGGCGTGGTTCTTACTTTTGAAGATTGTTCTTTTATATTTATGGCTAAATTTTCAAGTCTTTTCTTTTCCTTTATATAATTTGAATACTCTTTTTCTTGAAACTTTTGTCTTTTCTCTCTTTCTTCAAGATAGAATTTGTAATCTCCATTATATTCTTGAATTTCTTCATTCTTTAATTCTAGAATCTTTTCACAAGTTTTATTAATAAAATCACGATCATGAGAAATTAAAAGGTATCCTACTTTTCTTGAATTTAGTTTTTCTATAAGTTCTTCTTTTTGCTTTAAGTCTAAATGGGATGTAGGCTCATCTATCAAAAGAAACTTAAAACTATCTGATAAAATACCTGTTAATTTTAATCTTTGTTCCTCACCCGGACTATAATCGTCATCAATCTTTAACTGAGATTTGGAATAGATTTCATCAGAAAAATTCTTAACTTGAATATCATAATTTAATAAATATCCTAAATCTCTATGCACTCTTACTTGACCAGTATAGTCTTTATCTATTCCTAATATTATTCTTAGAAGAGTACTTTTACCCGTTCCATTCTCACCTATTAAGGCTATCTTATCATTTTCATTTATTGATAAACTATCAATTTCAAATAGCTTTCTATCTGGTAAAGTTTTTATTAAGTTTTGTATATATATCATAAATCCTCCTATGTTTTTTGAGAGGATTTCTTCAGTTCCTCTCTTATTTATTTAGAAAACTATTTGTAATATTCATTTATCTATACCTCCTGATAATATTTTACTATATATACCCAATCCACAATACTATCAATCCACTAAAGTTGTTGATTCTTACTTGAATTTAAATGATTATTATATGCTAAAAGAGAAATCTTTTTTTGCTCTCCTTAAAGCTCAGACTGTGATTTTTTCCTTCATCAGCACTCCGAAAAATTGAAACTAGTATGGATAAAATCCTATGCTTATGTAAAATTCACTGTAATTATTATTTTTTAGTTTTTTAGACAAGTTATCAAACACTTCAGATTTGTATTTGTTTATCCATTCTCTTATGGTATCTTTTTGGATATCATATTTCTTAGCGACACTTAGACAGATTCCAAGTTTTTCTGATAAATATTCTAGCGCTAATTTTATTTTACATTCTTTTGTGTATTTTGGCATGAAAAACCCCTCCATCCGTATTCCGGATTTTGGGGTTGAGCTAACACTCGGGGAATTTTAACGGTCTTTCTTAATCAATTCACCAGTTTCTAGGTTGTATTTATATTCAATATCCTTGCCGCTTGAATTTTTTACTTCTATTTCCAATTGAGTATATGCCTTGGTTTCATCATACTCTATGGAATATGAATCTAAGTAATAATCCGAACCTGCATCTTTGAGAGTATCTACAATTAATCCATCTACCTTTGACACAAGGCCATTGTCAATAGCTTTTTTATTAGCTGTGTGGTCCTTTTCGGAATTGTCTTTGATGATGGAACCGTCTTTTGCGGAGATTTCGATATTGTATTCATTGGACTCATCAAAAGCCTCTATTTCATATTTAGATGTTTGTCTATCTTTGTCAAAACTGATGTCTTCAATGTTTGCTTCCGGATACTTATTCGTAAACACCTTGAGGGCATCATCCAAACTAATATTGTCAGCGACTTTTTGTTCTGTAGACTTTTCATCAGTTGTATCTAAAACTTGTCCATCTTTTGTTGTGTTTGTCTCTGCAGGTGTTTGTGTTGTTTCTGCTTTTTGACAACCTACAAGTGCAAAAGCAAAAAACTAAAACTAAAAAAAATTTCTTCATTAAATAAATCATCCTTTCTTGTTTTGTGTATAAATGTACACGTTAGATAATAAATTTAATCATAAAATCAGTTTTACTACATTTATTTTGTCAGATTTTGACGCCATAGTCATACAAATATTTTAAGTGAATCTGGATATAAATACCAATTAAATAGTACTGCTAGATAAATTAATATCTCGCTATTGCTATTAATATTTGACTTCATAATTATGATATCCCAAAATAATTGTTTATGTTATAATGTAATTATGTTAAAACTATGTTCATATTTATGAAAGGAGTATTTATTATGTTTAGTTTTTTTATAAATCGTATTTCAAAAGTTTATGAGGCATGCAAAAGTAAAACTTTTCTTGTCTTGTCATTGGGACTGTTTTTCTGTTCAGCCATTATAACTTTAATTGCAATGTTTCTTCCTTATATGGCATATTCCGCTATAGACGGACCGGCAAATTTATTTGAAATCAATTGGTTAAGAGCTGATATAATATTTTTTTCTAATATCTTTATTTTGTATTTCTTATCGTGTTTAAAAATAAAAGGTGTTGTGGCTGCTAGTCTTATTAGCATAATTGTTTTTTTAACGAAGTAAATGATGCTGTGGATTCTTTTTCTATAATTCTAGACTCTTATGGTTTTGGGATAGGATTTTCTGTCATTAGAACAGCGACCATGTTATCTTTTTTAGCTATAATACTATTTCTGGTTTCATATTTTGTTTTAAAACAACGATTTGAAATACACATATCAGAACAACTCCGTTCAACTTCTTTGAAGAGTCTCTTTGGAAGTTTAATGACAAAATTATCAAGTCTAGAAAAAAATTATAAGTACTCTTTCATAGGTGGAATACTTATACTATGTTCTTTATTTCTGCCTATTAAACATACCACGTTTAAGTCTTCAATTGCATACATGTTTATTGGAGAATCTTCAACAGGCTCTTTAGTAATGGCTCTTTTTATAATAGTGCTTCTAAAATCTATTTTAGATAATAAAAAGAATCTTTATTACTTGTTTTCAAGTTTAACCGCTTTTACATTTCTATTTTGGACATTATTTAAAGAGTTATTCGTAAAATCTAAAAATGGCATAGGCTTTATTGTTTATATTGTAGGAATTCTGCTTGTGGCACTTTTTGCTGTTAAAGAGTATCGCCAAGATACATCCGTAAAATAATTTAAATTTTCATATTTTAAAATATAATGCCCATTAAATCCGGACGCGGAAATAAGGTGACTCCAAAAAGTTGGACTTTGTACCAGAGACATTTAAAAATATTTGTCTCTGGTTTTTAGTATGAAATAATAGAAAAACAATTAATAAAAACATTGCAAAAAATATATATAAGGGATACAATATAGTTAACCAAAAGACTTTTGTAAATAGGAAATCACAAAAGTTAATAAAAATGGAGGGAAATTATGAAAAAATTTAGTAAGTTGATCAAAGTAATTCTTGCTTTTGCATTGATTATAGGAGCGTTTTCATTCAACTCATCATTTGCATCAGCGCAAGATGTTGAAATCAATGAAACAAACTTTCCTGATGCTAAGTTCAGGGAATATGTGAAAGAATTTGATGAAAATCGAGACGAAAAATTAAGCCAAGAAGAAATTAAATCGGTAACAAGGATTGATACAAGTGTGAATTCGCCAAAAAACTTTAAAGGTATTGAGTATTTTACTGAGATAAAATCATTTTATACATCTGATAATGCAGAAAATATTGATTTATCTAAAAATACAAAACTTGAGAAAATCTATTGTGTTTTGAATCAGAATTTAAATGAGTTGGATTTAAGTAAAAACACAGAGCTAAAAGAATTAGACTTATCAAACAATGCTCTTACAAAATTAGATTTAAGTAATAATAGTAAACTTGAAGAAGTTAATTTATGGCAAAATAAAATAAAGGAAATTAATCTAAACAATTGTGTGAACTTAAAAAAATTAAACTTAACTTATAATAAGTTAAAGGAATTAGATTTGTCAGATTGCGTAAATCTTAAGAATCTTGATTGTGAAAATAACAATCTAGAAACAATAGATATTAGTAAGAATAAACAATTACAAAGCATAAATGCTAGAAGTAATAAGTTGCAAGCGATAGATACTACTAAAAATAGAGAATTAAGTTCCTTCATAGTTGACTTGCAAACATTTGATTATTATACAGACATTGATCACAAGGTTATTTATTTAGAAAAACTTCCTGGTAATCCTAATCCAAAAAGAATAAAGGAACTAGAAAATGGTAAACTCGTAGGAAATAAAATAGTGTTGGATAAGGGTAAAGAATCTGTAAGATATTCTTACGAAAGCAGACCAGGGGAATTTCAACGTGAATTTGGTGATTTGGCAAGAGTAAGAATAAACGTAAAAACAGGATTTACAGAAGAGGAAGACCAACCATCTGAGAAACCGCAACCAACAGAAGAAAATAGAATTTCAGGTAGAAATAGAATATCTACAGCAATCGAAGTATCCAAAAAATACTACGAAAAAGCAAACACAGTAATAATTGCCAGAAGTGATGAATATCCTGACTCATTAACAGCATCACCATTAGCAAAAAAATTGAATGCGCCTATATTATTGACATCCAAAAATGAATTAGAAGAACCGGTAAAAGCAGAAATTAAAAGATTAAAAGCAACCAATATAATCATAGTAGGTGGAGTAAATTCTATATCAACTAACGTAGAAAAAGCATTAAGACAATATGATAAAGATATAGAAAGAGTAGCTGGACACAGTAGATATGAAACATCTGCAGCGATAGCAGAAAGACTTTTAAAACTATCTAAAAAACAAACTGCGATAATAGCAAGTGGAGAAAACTTTGCGGATGCATTAACAGCAGGTGCCTATGCGGCAAAACAAGAGTATCCAATACTACTAGTACAAAAAACAACAGTTGATACACAAATTACAAAAGTTCTAAACAAATATATCAATAAAACAATAATAGCAGGAGGAGTAAACTCCGTATCAGAAAAAGTAAAAAAAGATTTACCAAAGAACACAGAAAGAATTGCAGGAAGAAGTAGATACGATACCGCAGCACAAATTGCTAAAAAATTATTCAAATCCGAAAAAGCATTTGTAGCAAGTGGTGAAGTATTTGCAGATGCGTTAGTAGTATCACCGGTAGCAGGAAGACTATCATCACCAATATTATTAGTAAATAGAAAAGAATCACCAGAAACAATTAAAGAATACGTAAAAGAAAAAATAACAGAAATTACTGTAATAGGCGGAAAGAAATTCGTTCCAAGCTCAATTGTAACCGACTTAGAAGCAGCAATAAAATAATAACACACAAAATCAGAGCTGATTAAAATGACCTGAACCCGTAAACACGGAATAATTTAATAATCTTTTAAGCGGAATGTAATCTGTACATAACAGGAGACAT
>OIFQ01000244.1_pt1 | contig 10542 bp, 9 predicted proteins | sample 1582051 | NCBI WGS metagenome assembly OIFQ01 (sample SAMN07501058, study PRJEB24779) | human gut metagenome | isolation source: stool | host: human infant | place: USA: Pittsburgh, PA | reverse complement strand
TGGATGATACACCACTTTAAAAGAAAACAAACAAGGTATTGCATGAAACAACTTCATGCAATACCTTGTTATAAAAAATTGTCAAAAAGGAGTGCACACTATGAATCAGCAGCTTTTTAAATGGCTTCATGCTGTTAGCATCATCATTTTTTTATTTTTTATTGGCTCTTATTCTGTAGAAGCAAGCGAAATGACTTTTTCTGTAAAAGCCATTTTACCCGACAATCAACGAACCAAAGAAACAAGTTATTTTGATCTACGTGTCGCTCCAAACCAAACACAAAAGCTACAAATCGAACTAACGAATCAAACAGCCAACGACATTACCGTGCTAGCTTCAGCTAATGCAGCGATTACTAATGATAATGGCTTGGCAGATTATTCTCATGCTGAAACAAAAAAAGACCCATCTGCACCTTTTACTTTTAATGAGATTGCGCAATTACCAAAAGAAATCCAACTACCTAAACACTCAACCAAGACTGTTGAATGTCAGCTTATTTTACCGGAAAAACCATTTAATGGGTATGTTTTAGGAGGACTCTACTTTGAACAAAAGTCAGATGAACAACCTGCTCACTCAGAAAACGGTGTGGCCATCAATAATCGTTTTTCTTATGTAGTCGGCGTCTTACTTAGTGAAACAGATGAACCTGTTCAGCCAGAATTATCTTTAAATGAAGTAAAAACCGATCAAGCTAACGGTCGTAACCGCGTATTAATGAATCTCCAAAACAAACAAGCGGCTATGATTAAAAAATTACAAGTCGATGCCTCTTTATATTATGAAAAAGAAGCTAAACCTCGCTACGAAAATCACCAAGAGTCGTTAACAATGGCCCCTAATACAAATTTTAATTATCGGATTGACTTAAAGGAACAACCTTTTGTTCCTGGAAATTATACTGTAAAAATCAAAGTAAACGATGGCTATCAAGACTATTCGTGGGAAAAACACTTAGTCATCCAAGAAAAAGAAGCTAAAAAATACAATGCTACCGCCGTCAACCTCCCACCTGAAAAACACACCAATTTCCCTTGGAAACTGGTGAGTAGCATCACGCTGGTTTTTCTATTCATTTTGGGAAGCACGATTTATTATTTCAAGAAAAAAATACGTGAAGCGCAACAATAAAAAAGCACATCGACAATTGTCGATGTGCTTTCATAACCACTTAATTATTTTGTATATTCTTCAACTAATGCAACGACTTCTTCCATCGTGTCGCATTCTTTTAATGCGCGGTCAGCAAGTTCAGCCATTTTAGTTGTGTCTAGACGTTTCATCAAGCTACGTGTTTTAAGGATAGATGTAGCACTCATTGAGAACTCATCTAAGCCCATACCCAATAGTAATGGAACAGCTGTTTGATCGCCCGCCATTTCACCACACATACCAGCCCATTTACCTTCAGCGTGTGCTGCATCAATTACATTTTTAATTAAACGTAAGATTGATGGGTTGTATGGTTGGTATAAGTAAGAAACGCGTTCGTTCATACGGTCTGCCGCCATTGTGTATTGGATTAAGTCGTTGGTTCCAACACTAAAGAAGTCAACTTCTTTGGCAAATTTATCAGCTAATACGGCAGCTGCTGGAATTTCAATCATAATACCTACTTGGATATCGTTTGAAAATTCAACACCTTCGTTGACTAATTTTTGTTTTTCGTCTTCAAAGATTGCTTTCGCTGCTCTAAATTCTTTCAAAGTAGCAACCATTGGGAACATGATACGTAAGTTACCATGAACAGACGCACGTAATAATGCACGCATTTGTGTACGGAACATGCCGTCACCTAGTTCTGATAAGCTAATACGTAATGCACGGTAACCTAAGAATGGGTTCATTTCGTGTGGTAATGTTAGGTAAGGAAGCTCTTTGTCCCCACCAATATCCATTGTACGAACCACAACTGGTTTTCCTTCCATTCCTTCAAGAACTGCTTTATACGCTTGGTATTGGTCCTCTTCAGTTGGAAAGTCAGATGAATCCATGTATAAGAATTCTGTACGATATAAACCAACAGCTTCGCCGCCGTTTTTGTGTACGCCTTCTAAATCTTTTGGTGTACCAATGTTTGCAGCTAACTCAACATGTTTGCCGTCAGCTGTCACGGTTTCTGCATTTTTTAGTTTATCCCATTCTGCTTTTTGATCTGCATAAGCTTTTGCTTCTGCTTCAAATTCAGATTTTTCAGCATCCGTTGGGTCAATAATAACATCCCCAATGATTCCGTTCACTGCTAAAATATCGCCTGCTTTTACTTTGTCAGTAATTTCTTTTGTACCAACGATTGCAGGGATTTCTAACGAACGAGCCATGATTGCTGAGTGAGAAGTACGTCCGCCGATGTCTGTAACAAAGGCTTTAACATACGTACGGTCTAATTGTGCAGTATCACTAGGTGTTAAGTCATGGGCAACCACGATTACTTCTTCGTTAATCATTGAAGGATTTGGAAGAGTCACACCTAATAAATGTGCTAAGATACGTTTGGCAACGTCACGAATATCTGCTGCACGCTCTTGCATGTAAGCATTGTCGTCCATTGCTTCAAACATACCAATATACATATCCGTAACTTCTTTCAAGGCAGCTTCTGCATTGACTTTGTTGTCTTGGATATTTTGTTTGATTTGACCAACCATTTCTGGGTCAGATAAAACCATTAAATGAGCATCGAAAACTTGCGCTTCTGCTTCACCAAGGCTTTGAGCTGCTTTGTCGCGAATTGCTTGCAACTCTTCAGTAGATTTTGCTAAAGCATCGTCTAAGCGAGTTGCTTCTGCATCAGTATCTTCTACGGAAGTTTTGTTGAAAGACAAGTCAGGTTGAACTAGCAGGTAAGCTTTAGCAACAGCAACGCCATCACTTGCGGCAATCCCTTTTAGCATCTCAGACATTATTCAGCCAATCCTTCTTTTTGTAATGTTTCAACGATTGCTGCCATTCCTTCAGCTTCGTCAGCACCATCAACAGTGATTGTTACGTCAGAACCTTGACCAACGCCTAAAGACATAACGCCCATGATTGATTTTAAGTTAACAGATTTACCTTTGTATTCTAAGTTAATATCTGAGTTAAATTTGCTTGCAGTTTGTACTAATAAAGTAGCTGGACGTGCGTGAATTCCTGTTTCTGCTACAATGTGAAATTCTTTCTTTTCCATATAAATCGGTCTCCTTCGTAAATAAAAAATTTTTATGTTAGGGTTTTCCTTTCTTGATACGCTAAAATCAAACGTCTACTCGAAAAAAGACCCTTTCAGTTTCTAAGATTACCATTTTTTTCTATCTTACACAACACTTTTTGCTTAAATTTCGTGATGTTTTGCACTGACTATTCTTCCTCTTTTTGGTAACGATAAATGATTCGTCCATTTAACCCCGCTTCTCCAACAATTTCCGCGCGGTCAGGCAAAGAAATCCAAGCATCACGAAATTGGAAAAATTCATTTTGCTCCACGATTAATTCAGAGATTTCTCCAGCTTTTAATGAAGCAATTTTTTCTACAAAAGGATTTTCAGCCATTGATTTCACCACTCTTTCTCTTAAATATCAACTCTTATAGTTTACTTGAAAATGGCGCAATTGTCTGTAAAAAAATCGAATCTTTGCCTTTTTTTAAACAAGGTCTTTTACTTGATTCTCTTACAAAAAATGCTATAATAACCTCAAAGGTCAAAAATGGTCAAGTGGTTTTATAGACAGAATTTATTCTTGCTATCTAGTACTTGGCTGGTTTGAGGAAAAATGGTCTGTTTACTAGAAATAATAGAGCAAACAGCTATTTTTCTGGCCTCAGTTATTTTGAAAGGATGTGTTTCATTCAATGATTTGTCAAAATTGTCAACAAAATGAAGCAACAATTCATTTATATGCAAATGTGAATGGTCAAAGAAAACAACTGGACTATTGCCAAAGCTGCTATCAAAAATTAAAAAATCAAGCAAATAATTCCCCTCAAAATATGGGACAAGACCCTTTTGGCTTTGGGAGTTTAGACGATTTATATCGTTCTCTTTCTCGCCAAATGCAACAAGGTAATCCTTATGAACAACAAACACCACCCACTCAATTTGGTGATGGTGGTAATGGAGGTCAACCCCCTCGCGGAGGCGCTGGCGCTGGTCAAGGTTTACTAGGCGAGTATGGGATTAACATCACCGAAGCGGCACGCCAAGGAGATATCGATCCTGTGGTAGGACGTGATCAAGAAATTAAGCGTGTCATTGAAATCTTAAATCGCCGTACAAAAAACAACCCCGTTTTAATCGGTGAACCAGGTGTTGGTAAAACAGCCGTTGTCGAAGGTTTAGCCCAAAAAATTGTCGATGGCGATGTGCCCCAAAAATTATTGGACAAAGAAGTCATTCGTTTAGATGTGGTTTCACTTGTTCAAGGAACTGGTATTCGCGGACAATTTGAAGAACGGATGCAAAAATTGATTGAAGAAATCACTGAAGCTGAAAATGTCATTTTATTTATTGATGAAGTCCATGAAATTGTGGGTGCTGGTGCTGCTGGTGATGGCAATATGGATGCTGGCAATATTTTAAAACCAGCCTTAGCACGTGGTGAATTACAATTAGTCGGTGCCACAACTTTAAATGAGTACCGTATTATTGAAAAAGATGCTGCCTTAGAACGTCGGATGCAACCAGTCCAAGTAGATGAGCCAACCGTTGCCGAAACCATAACAATTTTACATGGTTTGCAAAAACGTTATGAAGATTATCATCATGTTAAATATACAGATGAAGCGATTAACGCAGCAGCAAACTTATCCAACCGTTACATTCAAGATCGCTTTTTACCAGATAAAGCGATTGACTTGTTAGATGAATCTGGTTCAAAAATGAATCTAACTATCCAACTCGTCGATCCAAAAACAATTGATAAAAAATTAGCAGAAGCGGAACAACAAAAACAACAAGCTTCCGCAGAAGAAGATTTTGAAAAAGCGGCTTATTATCGTGATCAAATCAATAAATTACAAGCAATGAAAGAAAAACAAATCAGCGATGAAGAAACACCCGTCATCACTGAAAAAGATATTGAAGCCATTGTGGAACAAAAAACTGGCATTCCTGTCGGTGACTTAAAAGAAAAAGAACAAACCCAATTGAAAAATTTAGCTGTTGACTTAAAAGCTCATGTTGTCGGACAAGATGATGCCGTCGATAAAGTAGCTAAAGCGATTCGTCGCAATCGTGTAGGCCTAGGCAAACAAAACCGCCCAATTGGTTCCTTCTTATTTGTTGGGCCAACAGGCGTTGGTAAAACAGAATTAGCAAAACAATTAGCTTTTGAGCTATTCGGTTCAGAAGATTCGATGGTTCGTTTTGATATGAGTGAGTATATGGAAAAACACAGTGTTTCTAAACTGATTGGTTCTCCTCCAGGCTATGTTGGTTATGACGAAGCTGGACAACTCACAGAAAAAGTCCGTCGTAATCCTTATAGTTTAATTTTATTGGATGAAATTGAAAAAGCGCATCCTGATGTTTTACACATGTTTTTACAAATTCTCGACGATGGTCGTTTAACAGATGCACAAGGTCGTACAGTCAGCTTTAAAGACACCATCATTATCATGACAAGTAATGCTGGAACAGGAGCTGTGGAAGCCAACGTTGGCTTTGGCGCTGCCCGTGAAGGTGTGACTAAATCTGTTTTAGGTCAATTGAACAACTTCTTCACCCCCGAATTCCTTAACCGTTTCGATGGTATTATCGAATTCAAAGCATTAAGCAAAGAAAACCTGATGAACATTGTCAGCTTGATGTTAGAAGAAGTAAATGGCTTATTAGCTAAACAAAAATTACACATTGAGGTTCCAACAGAAGTCAAAGAGAAACTCGTTGATTTAGGTTATGATCCTGCAATGGGCGCTCGTCCTTTACGTCGAACAATTCAAGAACAAATTGAAGACGGCATTGCTGAATACTATCTAGATCATCCTGAAAATCATCAATTAGTCGCAGCGTTAGATAACGAAGGTAAAATTATCGTAACTGGCGCACAAGAAGTGACTAAAACAGAAACTTCAACATCTGACCAAGCAGAATAATCAAAAATCCACACGCATTAATAACAATGCGTGCGGATTTTTTTATGCTTTTCACTTTTTATTTTCATCAAAAAAAACTATAATAGAAGAAAGATATTCGTATACTTGTTCCTCATAGAAAAAATTCAATCTGGAACTCCTGTACATAATTGGAAACGCTCTTTTGCAGCACACAACTATAATGAGGTGATAAAATGAAATTAGTGAATGTGACCAATAGCTACAAACAATTAGTAAATAAACAATTGGAAAACACGGATGCTTACTTTGTAAAAGTCTACTCAGCAGGAAACACGACCGCTGTCTATTCAGAAGCAGCTCACCATGTGGAAGTTCTGATTATGAATAAAAATCGTCGCATTCGTCCGACAGAAGTAAAAGAAATTTTAGCAAAACTGTTAAAACGATTACCTAAAGAGGCTTATGACCCAGATGAAATTTCTATCATTGAGTTAAACCATGTGACCGAAGTGTCTGTTCCATTAAAAGTTTCCCTCATGGAAAACTAAAAAAAAATGCCGAAGTTTCCCCACTTCGGCATTTTTTTAATTTATTGTGACGTTATTTTTTTTACAAGCCTTTGATAATTTTCCGACCAGGCTTCCTCATTTGTCGGACTGACTAATTTATTTTCCTCGATTGCTTTTTTTCTTAAGTCATCTACTTCTTTTTTGAAATTTTCTCCCGATTTTTGAGCATAATCTTTAGAAAAATATTTTGATTGGCGAGAATAAGCCTTCAGTTTCGCATCTTTAATCTCTTCTTCTGTATCTGCAAAATATTCATCATAACGAAGATCGGTTATTTTCCCTGAATCTTTTAACGTAATAACAGTTAAACGTCCAGAAAGCCCCTCCCCAAAATCTTCTGTTAGACTTGCATAATGTTCTTTTGAAGGTTCTTTGATTTCCTTGGCTAAAGCCCTAGCAGCAGGAAGATAGCCATTATTAGCGCTATTGGATTGCCCTTTGGCTGTCTGGAAGGCGCCATCTAGACGATTTTCGGTAACCATTTGATTTTCTAAAAAAGTCATCGTATTAACAACGGTCACTAACGATTGATCGGTTCGGGCGTTGTTCGCTTGAAAATTTGCATAGCCGGATAAACGTTTTGTCACTCCTGCCCATTCTTCAGAATAATAGTTTTTAGGTCCACGTTCATCAAATTCCACTAACTGAATTTGTTGATCCTTAACAACGACATCAATTAAAGCCGTATAGCCGCCATCAAACACGACTTCATGATGATAATAATCCCCTTGAACTTCACCGATTTCTGGACGACCTGACCAATACATCTTCTGGGCTTTTTCTTCTGGACTAATTCCTGATTGTCCATTATTAGCTTCTACTGTAGCGCCAGAAACAGCATCAACTTCAAAGGTATGTCCATTACGCTCATAACTCACTTTGGCAGCACTCTCCTTCGGTTGATCATTCGTGTTTGTCTGCTCCTCCTGCTTTACAGAAGTGGCATTAGTGGCTGCCGAGGCACCACTCGTTACTTGGACTGCTTCTGCTTCAGTACTTTCTTTCATTTTTTCAGTTCGTTGATCTGGTTGGCACCCCATTAAAATAATCATTGAACAAAATAACCCGACAACTATCTTTTTAGTTTTCATTTTTCCTCCTTTTAAAACTCATTGAATTACCATTTAATTTTAATATAAGTAGAATGAAAAGTATAGCTAAGAAATCGTTTTTTCTTCATACGGCGATAAACTTAACTGTCCAGATAAATACTCACCTAAATAGATTTCCTGTAATCTTTGGAATCCTTGTTCTTGGATTTGCGTTAATAGCCAGTGCTCATCTTTTTTGATTAACTCTAGGACATCCATGTTGGCTTGACCGTCCACAATAATCGGATAACGAATACTTTCATCGCCATATTCGACGATTGTTAATTGACCATTTTGTTCTAAAACAGCCCGTTTAACAAGCTGGACTTCATAAATACCATTTGCTCGTAATTTAAACATTAGATCATTTGCAGAAATACCATTTTTCAAACATTCCTTCACCACAACCTGTCCATCCTTGATTAAAGTAATGGGTTTACCATCCACAATTTGCTTCACATAGCGATTGTGTTCTTTTGCAAATTTTAAAATTAAGACTAATACAAATTGGAGCACCGTAATTGAATCATTATAAATAACACCACCAATAATGCCCCCCAATACATAGTTTTGCACTTGGTCCATAGCCGATGTGGGCGCCAAATTGCCTTTTCCCATCAAATTAATTTGGACAATTAAACAAATAATACCTAAAGCAAATTTAATAATAATTGGACTATAAAACTGCATTAATTTTCCCTCACTTTACTTTATGATTTCAATCGTTGGTGTTAATAAATACGTTTCTTGTAATGTATAAGACTGCTGATCCGTACTTAAACTCATTTTATAAAAGACTTCGTCAATTTTAACTATGGTTCCGTCAGCCAATTGTGTACCATTGACATAAACTTTTTCTGGAGAAACCTTTTTTTCCTGTGCCACTTGTTCGACAAAATGTACCATTTGTGAAGATTGTGAATGCTGATTTTGGTTCAGTTGATAATTGGAATATTGAACCCCTAAAACAAATAATAATGATAAAAAAATAATAATACTTAATTCACGATATTTCGTTTGAATTTGATGTCGCACATAAAAACTAAACACAATGACTAGCCCGATTAACAAAGCAAAAATAAAAAAATACTTTAAGTAATCATTTAAATTAGATTGGCTTTTTAAATACTCGATGCCATAAAAATTCATGTTCTTGTCCACTCCTTGATAGGTTCGTTATAATAAGTATTCTATCTCAAAAAAAACAATCACGCCTGCTTTAATACCTTATAACAAGAAAAGCTCAGCGCAATCATCTTGAGAATGACTGCGCCGAGCTTCAATCTTCTAAAGATTCAGCTACTGATTGATTACAAATTAATTTTACATCAAACTTTTCAGTTCAACATCTGGATATTTATCCGCAAACCAGCGTTCCGCAAATTGGTTTTCAAATAAGAACAATGGTTGATCGAAACGGTCCCGTGCCAAAATGTTTCGGCTAGAGCTCATGCGTTCATCTAAATCTTCTGGATTAATCCAGCGGGCAATTTTAGAACCCATTGGCGTCATTACCACTTCAGCATTGTATTCATTAGACATTCGGTATTGGAAAACTTCAAACTGCAATTGACCTACGGCGCCAATGATATATTCTTCCGTTAAATATGTTTTGTATAATTGAATGGCTCCTTCTTGAACCAGTTGGTAAATTCCTTTATGGAAAGATTTTTGTTTCATTACGTTTTTGGCAGTCACTTTCATGAATAATTCAGGGGTAAATGACGGCAACTCTTCGTATTGAACATTCATTTTCCCTTCATACAAAGTATCGCCAATTTGGTAATTTCCTGTGTCATACACACCGATAATATCGCCTGCAACAGCTTCTGTGACGTTTTCGCGGGCATCCGCCATAAATTGTGTCACGTTACTTAATTTGACTTTTTTGCCTGTTCTACCTAAAGTCACGTCCATGCCTCTTTCAAAAACACCTGAACAAATTCGAACAAAGGCAATTCGATCACGATGGGCTGGGTTCATATTCGCTTGAATTTTAAAGACAAAGCCTGAAAATTCTTTTTCGTAAGGACTTACTTCGCCACCCTCTTCTGTTTTATGCGCATGTGGCGCAGGCGCAAATTGTAAGAAGGTTTCTAAAAATGTTTGAACCCCAAAGTTTGTCAAAGCAGAACCGAAGAAGACTGGCGTTTGATCACCACGAGCGATTTTTTCCTCGCTAAATTCATCGCCTGCTTCTACCAATAACTCAACATCTTCCAACACTTGTTGATAAACGCTGTTATTGTGCAATGGTAAATCGCTTGGGATATCGCCATCTTTTAAAGGAATAAAACGCTCCCCACCATTATTTTCTGGACGATATAATTCCACACGTTCATTATAAATATCGTATAGACCTTCTAGGCCTTTTCCCATACCAATTGGCCAGTTCATTGGGTAAGATTCAATATCCAATAGTTCTTCCAATTCTTCTAAAAGTTCCAATGGTTCCCGTCCGTCACGGTCCAATTTGTTAATAAAAGTAAAAATTGGAATACCACGTTTTTTAACAACTTGGAAAAGTTTTTTCGTTTGTGCTTCAATCCCTTTGGCACTATCAATAACCATCACAGCACTATCCACGGCCATTAAGGTCCGATACGTATCCTCTGAGAAATCCTCATGCCCTGGGGTGTCCAAGATATTAATCCGTTTGTCTTGATAGTCAAATTGCATCACAGAACTCGTTACCGAAATTCCCCGTTGTTTTTCAATTTCCATCCAGTCAGATTTGGCAAAGTTCCCTGTTTTTTTCCCTTTGACGGTTCCAGCTTGGCGGATGGCGCCCCCAAATAATAATAATTGTTCAGTAATCGTTGTTTTCCCAGCATCCGGATGGGA
>OIFQ01000239.1_pt1 | contig 10715 bp, 10 predicted proteins | sample 1582051 | NCBI WGS metagenome assembly OIFQ01 (sample SAMN07501058, study PRJEB24779) | human gut metagenome | isolation source: stool | host: human infant | place: USA: Pittsburgh, PA | reverse complement strand
ATTTCACATAAAGACGAAGATGCAGGACATTTACGTTGTACAGAGACATGCAAGACAAGAAAAGTCGTAGCACATTCGTCTGGCTTACAAAAATTAGAAAATTCTAATCTCAAAATCCTAAAATTTGAAGCACGCTTCGCTTACGCGGTCAAATTTTTGATGGATTTTTTTGATTGAATTTTGAACAATTTTTTCCAGATGACTCATTTAGCTACGATTTTTTTTGTTTGTTTCAATGCTCTGCTCCACACCCTCTCCACACACCCTCTTCACACACGCCCGCGCCCACAACCCACTATCTCGCAACACACTCGCCCCTTTTACCACGCCATGCCCTCCTAATCCCACTCCCGACAAACGATGAGAGATATGGTATAATTATTTCATGGTTTGAAACGCGTCCATACACAAAGGCTATTGTGTGTGGGCGTTTTATTTTTTATTGAAGGAGTTTTTATGGGTAATAATAAGGCTTTTCTAGAGTTTGGGAAGTATGTTTTTCTGAATATTTTCGCGCAGATTGCTTTTTCTTGCTATACATTGATGGATACTTATTTTGTGTCGTGGAAGTTAAAAGCGGACGGGTTATCGGCTCTTAATATTGCATTTCCGATGTTTTGCATTATTAACGGGATGGGTTTGATGATTGGTATTGGTGGTGGTATCAAATATTCGATTTTTAAGAGTAAGGATAAGGATGATGATGCGAATACTATTTTCACGAATGCGGTGGTTTTGGGAATTAGCATTGCTTGTTTGTTTGTAATTTCAGGGGGATTTTTCTCTGATAAACTGGTGAGGTTTTTGGGAGCGGACGATAGTATTTTCGAGATGACTAATACTTATTTGAGAGTGATGATGTTATTTGCGCCGGCTTTTTTTATGAATAATATTTTGCAGTGTTTTGTCAGAAATGACAGGAATCCAAGGTTATCGATGGCTGCAATGGTTATTGGTAGTATTTCGAATGTGATTTTGGATTATGTGTTTATTTTTCCGATGAATATGGGGATTTTCGGGGCGATTTTTGCGACGGGTCTTGCTCCAATTATAAGCATGATGGTGACTTTTCCGTATATTATTTCTAGAAACAACGGATTTCATTTGAACAAGAATATTTTTGATTTCCATAGTATTAGGGAGATTGTGTCGAAGGGGATGTTTGCTTTGTTGACGGAAGCGACTTCTGCGAGTGTGATGTTCACTTTCAATATGATTATTCTTGGGATTTCTGGAAACGTTGGGGTGGCTAGTTTCAGCATTATTACTGTGATTTCTTTGGTAGTAACGGCTATTTATACTGGTTTATCGCAAGGTATTCAACCTTTGATTAGTCATTATTACGGGAAGAATGATGTTGAAAATGTGGGAAAAATTTTGAAGTATGCGATTTTTGTGCAAATTATGTTGTCGATTTTAATTTACGGTGCGATTTATTTCAACGCGGATATTTTAGCGGCATTTTACAACAAGGCGAATGATGTTTTGCTTCAAGATTACGCTGTGAGTGGCATGAAGATTTATTTTGTCGCGTGCTTTTTCATTGGTTTTAATATTGTGGTTTCGACTTATTTTACGTCAACTGAAAGATCAATTAAATCACAGGTGATTTCATTTGCTAGGGGATTTGTGATTATTATTCCTACGGCTTTGATTTTATCGAGGATTTTTGCAATGACTGGTGTGTGGGCAGCGTATCCTGTGAGTGAATTTATTGTTTGCATGATGGCTATTGTTTTATTTTTCAGAGAAAAGTCTGTGATATAATCAAGAGAGATTGGAGGATTTATGAAGGGAAATTACGAAACGATTGTTCATCCGTTGTCTCCTCTTTACGATGAGAATTCGAAGATTTTGATTTTGGGTTCTTTTCCGTCGGTGAAGACTAGGGAGTACGGGTTTTTCTACGGTCATCCACAAAACAGGTTTTGGAAGTTGATGGAGAGGCTTTTTGATGTGGATTTGGATGTGAGTATTGAGGATAGGAAGAGATTTTTGTTGGAGCATAATATTGCTGTGTACGATTCGATTTATCAGTGCGATATTATTGGTTCATCAGATTCTAGTATCAAAAATGTGGTGCCTTCTGATTTGAAGGAGATTGTGGATTATGCAGATATTAATCATGTTTTTTGCAACGGGACTGCTTCTTTTAAGTGCTTTGAGAAATATCACGCTAAGAATTTGGGGGTGGAGGCTACGAAGCTTCCTTCGACATCACCTGCAAATGCTAGATACAGGTTGGATGATTTGGAAAAAGAATGGAAGGTTATTTTGGAGTATTTGTAAGAGTTTGAAATCATTTACAATAATGTATTTCTGGTGTTATAATGGTTAATGTATGGAAGAAATTGTTATAAAATTATTTTTTATTGAGGAGTACAAATGAAGAATTACACTGAATTATTAAAATCTGAATTAATTATGGCGTTGGGATGTACTGAACCGATTTCTATTGCGTTGGCAGCGGCTAAGGCTAGGGAAGTTTTGGGAAGTTTACCAACTAAGATAGAGGTTATGTGTTCAGGAAATATTATCAAAAACGTTAAGGGCGTTACTGTTCCAAATACTAACGGTATGAAGGGCGTGGAAGCTGCGACTGCTATTGGAACTGTTGCGGGAGATTCTTGTCTTGGTCTTGAGGTTTTGTCAAAGGTTACTGAAGATGACATCAAGGCTGCGAAGGATTTGATGGCAAAGGACATCATAACTGTTAGTTTAAAGGAAGGCGTGGAAAACTTAGACATAGAAATTGTAGCAGAGGACGACAATGGAAATACTGTGGATGTTGAAATCAAAAACAAACACACAAATATCGTCAAGGTTACTAAAAACGACGAAGTAATACATATTGATAATTGCTACACTCACACACCAGAATACGAAAATTATGACGAACTTTCAGTAAAGGATATTTTTGAATACGCAAACAATGTGGACTTAGATGAGGTAAAGGATTTGTTGGAAAAACAAATTACTTTGAATTCTGATATTTCCGATGAAGGATTGACTGGAAAATGGGGAGTTGCAATGGGCAAGATTTTGATGGATGAAGATGAATCTATCAGAACAAAAGCTAAGGCAAGAGCTGCAGCAGGATCAGATGCGCGTATGAGTGGCTGTTCTCTTCCAGTTGTAATAAACGCAGGAAGTGGAAACCAAGGTATAACTTGCACGATGCCACTTGTTGTATTTGCGAATGAAAAAAATTACGACAGAGAAACATTATATCGTGGACTTTTGATTACAAACTTGACAGCACTTCACATCAAAAGATTTATTGGTAGACTTTCAGCTTTTTGCGGAGTTACTTCTGCGGGAGTTGCTGCAGGTGCTGGAATTTGCTATATGGAAACTAAGGATTTGGATTTGATTGGAAAAACAATCGGCAATGCCTTGATGATTGCATCGGGTATGATTTGTGATGGTGCGAAACCATCCTGTGCTGCAAAAATCGCAACAGCTGTAGATGCAGGAATTTCAGGATATTATTTGGCGAAAAATAACAGAAACTTCGAACCTGGAGATGGTTTATTAAAAGACGATATCGAAGAAACTATCAGAAGCATTGGTTATGTTGCGAAGGAAGGTATGAAAGAAACGGATATTATTGTGCTTAACACAATGATTCAAAAATAATTTTGAGGGCGTTAGTAAATCTAATGCCTTTTTTATTTGTGCGAACAAAAACATTTTCATATTTAACACAAAAATGATTTGGTTTTAACGCTAAATTATAATGAAAATATCAGTTTAAAAGCAAGTAAATTACTTGTGATTTTTCTGATAAAAGTAAAGAAAACACTTGCATAATTTATTTATTAGTATTATAATTTAATTAAATAAAATATTTTGAAGGAGGATTCTTATGGGATCATTTATTAGTGCCGAAAGTACTTGGATACTTTGGGCTGTATTGGCATCATGTGCTGCTCTTGCAATATATTTGGAACAAAAATATACATGGGCAAGTAAGGTTACAGGATGTATTTTGGCTTTGACTTTTACTTTAATTTTGTCAAACCTTAAAATTATTCCAACAGAAGCACCTGTTTACGATGCAGTTTGGGATTATGTAGTTCCTTTGGCTGTACCAATGTTGTTATTTAACGCTGATATCAAAAAAATTGGTAGAGATTCAGGAAGAGTTTTAATTATTTATTTATTAAGTGGTATTGGAACTGTTTTAGGTGGATTTGTTGCATACTTCGCTTTGAAGAATGCAATTCCTGCTTTGAATGATATCGTTCCAATGTTTGTGGGTACTTATTCTGGTGGTTCAGTAAACTTCGTTGCAATGAGTCAACAATACAAGGTTCCTGGAGCTACTGTATCAGCTGCTTTAGTTGCAGATAACTTACTTATGGCTTTATATTTCTTCTCATTGATGGCACTTCCAACAATGGCTGTTATCAAGAAACATTATAAGATGCCACTTGTTAACGCTTTGGAACAACAATCAGAATCTGACAAAGAAGCTAATAAAACTATGGCTGCAAAATATTGGGGAGCAAAAGAAATCTCTCTTAAAGACATTGCTTTCACAGTTGCGTTATCATTTGTTATCGTTGCAATTTCTGACAAATTAGCTACTGTATTGGGAGATTTATTCAAAGGAGAAGGTGCTGTAAGTGCAATTCTGGGTGGATTATTAGGAAACAAATACTTGTTAATGACTACATTTACTATGATAATTGCATCAGTATTTCCTAAACAAATTTCATCTATCAGAGGTAGCCAAGAAATTGGTACTTTCTTGATTTATTTGTTCTTCGCAGTTATTGGTGCTCCAGCATCAATAGGATTGATTTTGAGAGAATCTCCATTGTTATTAGTATTCGCATTAATCGTTGTATTAATCAACTTAATAGTTTCATTGATATTTGGAAAACTTTTCAAATTCAATATCGAAGAAATCATTATCGCATCAAATGCGAATGTTGGTGGACCAACTACTGCAGCAGCAATGGCTGTATCAAAAGGTTGGACAGAACTTATCGTTCCTGCGCTTCTGGTAGGTACGTTAGGTTATGTAATTGGTAACTACTACGGTATTCTTTCGGGAATATTGTTACATTAATTTAGAAATTTGAACACATTCTTTGGGTTAATCTCAAAGAATGTGTTTGTTTGAAGAGTAATTTGAACAGAAAAGGAGAAAATATGTTAGAAAATTTAAAACCAGAAAGAGTGTTTCATTATTTTGAAGAATTGACTAAAATTCCTAGAGAATCTGGAAATGAACAAGCAGTGAGTGATTTCTTGTACAAGACTGGAAAAGATTTGGGACTTGAAACAATTCAAGACGAAAGCAACAACATTATAATCAGAAAACCAGCTCATCCAGATTATGCGGATCATCCTTCAGTTGTAATTCAAGGTCACATGGATATGGTCGCAGAAAAAGCTGATGGCGTTGATCACGACTTTTTGACAGATCCTATTCCACTTGTTGTAGATGGTGATTGGGTTAAAACAGAAGGCACAACTTTAGGAGCAGATGATGGTATTGCAAGTGCTATTGGACTTGCGATTATGGAAGACAAGGAAGCTAAGCATCCAGCGCTTGAATTGTTGGTTACAACTAATGAAGAAACTACAATGGTCGGTGCGAGAGCTTTGAAGAGAGAAAATATCAAAGGTAGAAAACTTTTGAATATTGACGCTGAAGTAGAAGGAATTTTGTTGTCTGGTTGTTCTGGTGGACACAATATAATTGGTACGAAAAAGCTAAATTACGTGGACAATAAAATGAAAAACACATTTGTTATGAACATCAACAATATGCTTGGTGGTCACTCAGGAATGGAAATTCACCAACAAAGAGGTAACTCCATCAAATTTGCACGTGAAGCCTTGAAGTTAATCGAAGAAAAATCACCTGTAGCACTTGTTAGTATAGAAGGTGGAACAAAACACAACGCTATTCCAAGAGATGCGAAGGTTGTGTTCAGTTCTAACGAAGACGATTACGATGTTGATTTTTCTGATTTAATTGCAAAATATCCATTGGATAAAGATATGAGAGTTAAGATTGAAAAATGCGACAATGCAGACAAAGTATTGGATGAAAAAGATAAGGAAGATATCTTATCTTTCATCGAAGATGTTCCTCACGGAGTGTATAGTATGATGAAGGAATACCCAGATATCGTTGAATGTTCCAACAACTTGGCGATTTTTGAAATAAAAGATGATGTGTTGAAGGTTACTATTTCTCTTAGAAGTTCAAACCCAGAAACTTTCGATGCACACACTGAAGATGTGTCAAAAGTTTATGAAAAATATGGATTTGAAGTTAAGAAGGAAGATTATTACAAACCATGGGCGTTCGCAAAAGATTCTGAATTGAGAAACTTGGCGCTTGAAACATACAAAGATTTGTTTGGAAAAGAAATGAAGGTTGAAGTTGTTCACGCAGCATTGGAACCAGCAGTATTCATAGATACTTTCCCAGACATGGAAATGATCTCCATTGGACCTACTATGAAAGACGTTCACAGTCCTAAGGAAAGACTTTCAATAGAATCAACACAAAGAACTTACGAATTTGTGAAATCACTTCTAGAAAGACTTTAGTTTTTGACAAAATAAACCACAGAGAAAAACTGTGATAAACAAACCCTTATGCATAGAAATCGACGATTTTGTTGTCGTGTGCATAAGGGTTTTTGTGTGTGCGAATGTGAAATGAAGTGGATTACCATCTTTGCTATGTGCATTGAAATAAGCCAAAAACATCGTAAACAAGCGAATCATTCGGAAAAAATTGTTTTAAATTCAAGCGAAATGAAACGTTAAAAATCGCACTGTCTGAGCGTCAGCGAGTTTGCGATTTTAGTTTCATGAGCGATGAATTTATCAATTTTTGTAGACAGATGAGCGGTTTACGAGTTTTTGTGTTTTCTTGACCCTATCATGTGTAAATTTCAAGCGATTATTTTTTTTCAGTGAAATATTTTTGTGAGCATTGAAACAAAAGTAGATTACCAAGTTTGCTAAGAATATCATACGGAGAAAATTTAGCTGATTTCAAATCGAAAAAATCCGTCCAAAATCGCACTGTCTGAGCGTTAGCGAGTTTGCGATTTTAGGATTTTGAGATTTAGAAATCGCAAATTTACGTAGTCTAGATATTCGTGCAAACTGGTTTTCTACTTTTCCTTGCTCTGAAACTACCTCAATTCCCCGCATCAAAAAAGAGGTGCCCTTGCACCCCTTTACTCACAACAAATTATTTTACAACAACTCTGTTGTTAATGTCTTCCTTTTCCTTTGGATCTGGATCAGCAGTTTTGTTACCGAATACCATTTGCGCGTCTAGTTTCCAAGATTTTGGAATATCGAACATTTCCTTAACCGCATCGTCTATAACTGGATTGTAGTGTTGGATATTTGCTCCCAAACCCAATTCTTCAAGCGCAGTCCAAACATTTAACTCCAACATACCGATAGATTGTGCTGCCCAGTGTTCAAATCTTTCAATTTCAGCGCCCGTGTCTTCTGAAGCCTTCTTCAAAGTATCTTCGTCAGAAAAATACAACACAGTTCCATAGCCACTCTTGAACATATTTATCTTGTCCTCAGCAACCTTTCCATTGAAAACCTCTCCGATTTTATCCCATAACTTGTCGTAGTCATCCTTGAAAACAACCACAACTCTTTGACTTCTGATACCGTACGCATCAGGTGTCAACTCAGTAATATTCTTTATAGTATTAGTAATTTCCTCTTCGTTTGATTTTATATTCTTGTCCAAACTGTAAATAGTTCTTCTGTTTTGTAGTGATTTTTCAATATTTGTCATCATTTTCTCCTTTTTATTGATCCTCTTCTGGTTTTTCCTTGATAAAAGTTCCATTTCTCAAATCTAAGCTCGCTTGTCGCAAATCCTCGTTAGTGTTCATAACAATTGGACCAGCCCAAGCAATCTCCTCATTCGTAGGAATAGATTGTAAAAATAAAACAATAACATCTTCATCTTTTGCTTTTATTGTCAATTTGTCGCCATCAGTAGTCGTCACAGCTGTTTTCTCAGAAACAACATCACCCTCTACCTCGATATTGCCAATCAACGTAAACAAAATAACTTGATAATCTTGTTTTGTGTCAATCGTAATTTCCTCGTTCTTCTTAATCTCGATTTCATAAAAATCAAGCGGCAAATATTTCGGCGCATATCCTTTTATACCCTTGTACTCACCAGAAATAACCTTAACCTTTGCACAATCTTCCTCAACGATTTTCAAATCATCACCACGAAGCGATTGATAATGAGGCCTAACCATCTTGTCCTTTGCAAGTAAATTCAACCACAATTGAACACCAAGCATCCTCTTTGATGGCTTCGGCATCTCATCGTGCATAATCCCACTTCCAGCAGTCATCCATTGAACCTCGTTGTCAGTAATCGTGTCCTCATTTCCCATCGAATCCTTGTGAGTCATCGTACCCTCACGCAAATACGTTATCGTCTCAATCCCACGATGTGGATGCATCGGAAATCCCTTAATATAATCCTCAGGATCAGTGCTATCAAAAGAATCCAACATCAAAATCGGATCGTATTCTTTTGTAGTATTGCGGCTCAGAACCCTAACAAGACTAACCCCAGCACCATCCTTCGTTCTAAAACCCTGCGTCCTATTTAAAATTTTCCTCTTCATATTTCCTCCTGAATTTATTCATCAATATTATTAATTCTTCCTTCTCATCATCATCCCACAGAGAAATCAATTCATCCATAAATTTCAAATTCTCAGGAACAATCTCATCCATCAAATCTTTTCCCTTATCAGTCAAATCCAGGATAAATCTTCTCTTGTCAGACTCATCCTGCTCTCTCGTAATAAAACCATCCTTCTCCAAATTCTTCACGATAACAGGAATATTGCCACTCGTAGTCAAAATCTTCTCCATAACCTCTCCAGTTGAAAGCCTCCCCTTAGAATATAAAGCCTCCATAACTGCAAACTGTCCCAAAGTAAGATCGTGCTTCAAAATTAATTTATTGTTCTCGCGGCGCAGAGTATTAATAACCCTACTCATAGAAATATACACCGCCATTGATTTTTTTGTATTCATACTATCCCTCTGACTCAATATTATCACTAACTAGAGATAATTACAACCCATCTCCCCTCCCGTTTAAAAAATATGAGATGATATTTTGTTCTTCTTGTCCCCTTTAGAAAAAACGTAGATGTCCAGCGAATTATTACGTGTGCATTGAAACAAAAGTAGATTACCAGTTTTGCTAAGTTTGCATTGAAACAAACCAAAAACATCGCAAACAAGCGAATCATTCGGAAAAAATTGTCCTAAATTCAAGCGAAATGAAACGTTAAAAAATCGCACTGTTTGAGCGTCAGCGAGTTTGCGATTTTAGTTTCATGAGCGATGAATTTATCAATTTTTGTAGACAGATGAGTGGTTTACGAGTTTTTGTGTTTACTTGTCCATGTCATGTGTCTATGTCTTGCAAACTGGTTTTCTACTTTCCCCTTGTCCCTGTACAACGTCTATGTCCTGCGACACCTTCACCGCATCAAAAAAGAGGTGCCCTCGCACCCCTCGTTATCTACTCAAAATCATATCGAATTTTTGTTTCAACTCTTGTGTTGATGCTGCTACATCTCCCGTCGAAAAAACTGCCGATGTCAATGACACAGAATCCACATTACAGTCGAAAATCATCCTAATATTGTTCTTGTTAATGCTACCAATCGCAGTGATTGGAATGTGAATCTTCTCAGAAATCTCATTTAACGTGTCAATGGAAACCCTCACGAAATCATCTCCAGTGAACGTCGGAAAAATCGCCCCCACACCAATGTAATCAGCGCCAGCCTCTTGTGCCTCCAACGCTTGTTCCAACGTGTGACAACTAATCCCAATAATCTTATTGTCACCAAGAATCTCCCTAGCATACTTAATCGGCATATCCTTTTGTCCCAAATGCACTCCGTCGACATCGCACGCCTTAGCAATATCAACCCTGTCATTCACAATCAAAAGTTTGCCCATGCTTTGAGTAATCTCTTTTATCCTAAAAGCCTCGCGCATAATGCTTCTCGTGTCCATGTTTTTTTCTCTGAGTCTCACAGAATCTGCACCATTTTTCAGCGCAATCTCAATAGTCTCTGATAAATCCCTTCCCTTGAGAGTTTGTTTATTCGTGACCAAGTTCAACCCTAAGTTAAATTCCTTATTCATTTTCCAACTCTCCTTCAAAAAATTTGTAGAAATGATTTGTCGGCCCATTTCCCTTGCCAATATGCAAATCATGCTTAATAGCATTAGTAATGTATTCCTTGCTGAATTTCACAGCGTCATCTATCGATTTTCCAAGCGCCAAATTACTAGCGATCGCACTTGAAAGCGTACAACCAGTCCCATGAGTGTTCTTCGTGTCAATCTTTTCAGTCACAAATTCGTGGAAATTCTCGCCATCATACAAAATATCAATCGCATCTCCCACATGATGACCGCCCTTCACAAGAACGTATTTCGCTCCCATATCGTGAATAATCACAGCTGCTTTTTTCATATCGTCTACACCGTCGATTTTCATTCCACTAATTCTCTCTGCCTCTGGAATATTCGGAGTTATACAAGTGCACAAAGGAATCAAATCCTCAATCAACAAATCAATCGCATCTTCTTGCATCAAACAAGCGCCGTGTTTTGCATACATCACAGGATCCAACACCACA
>OIFQ01000237.1_pt1 | contig 10805 bp, 10 predicted proteins | sample 1582051 | NCBI WGS metagenome assembly OIFQ01 (sample SAMN07501058, study PRJEB24779) | human gut metagenome | isolation source: stool | host: human infant | place: USA: Pittsburgh, PA | reverse complement strand
CAAACAGGAAAAAATATAACGAGTGAAGAGACAACTGCGGCTTGGACAGATATTGCTTTACAAGCACAAGCGATGGACGAATTTTATCAACAGTATCCTATCTTATTAACACCAACGACAGCTGCCACGGCACCTAGTATTGATAATCCGTTACTAAAACCAGAACATGCAGCACAGATGGAAAGAATTGATCAATTGTCACCAGCAGAACAAAAACAATTGATTTATGACCAATGGCTGACGGCGTTCACATATACACCGTTTACACAACAAGCAAATTTATTTGGACATCCAGCATTAAGTGTACCAACTTACGTTTCAAAAGAAGGACTGCCTTTGGGGATTCAATTTAATAGTGCATTAAATGAAGACCGAACATTGCTACAATTAGGTGCTTTATTTGAAAATAACCACAAGATAAATCAACCACATGTAGAAGAACCAGACAAAGACAAAGAGCCAAATGCAAGCGGCGAACCAGATAAAGACAAAGAACCAGATGCAAGTGGCGAACCAGAAAAAGACAAAGAGCCAGATGCAAGTGGCGAACCAGAAAAAGATAAAGACTCAGATGCAAGTGGCAAACCAGATAAAGACAAAGAAACAAAAACAAGTGAAGGACCAATCGAAGGAAAAGATCAAAACCAAAACCAAAACCAAAACCAAAACCAAAACCAAAACCAAAACCAAAACCAAAACCAAACCAAAACCAAAACCAAAACCAAAACCAAAACCAAAACCAAAACCAAAACCAAAACCCAGACAAAGCTGGAAAAACTACTAGTGAGTCATCCTTAGATAATTCGCTGAATTCATCAGCAAATCAGGGAACCAAATCAACAGAAAGTACGCATGCTTTTTCTAATAAAAGTATGATTGGGAAACAAGAACAGCTTCCCAAAAAAGTATTACCAAAAGCAGGTGCAGAAGTACCTAGTACTTTCTGGATTGTTTTAGGAGGAGCTTTCTTAGTAACGAGTGGAACGATTTATATAAGGAAAACTAGAAAACGATAACCAGTGAAGGCTAGAGACAATTTATCCCCAATTGTCTCCAGCCTTTTTTCTTTGGTATACTAAAACCAATAGGAAAATGGAGGCGAAAGTAATGAGGGCGTTTGAGAAGATTCCAGCGTTTCAGCAATGGCAAAAAGTTGAAGCTATTCACCGTGGTTGGTCAACTGATTTAAAGTTTAAAGTTACCAAAAATCAAGAAATCTTTTTATTGCGAATTTTTCAACAAGAAGAGTTATTAGCCAAACAACAAGAATATCAATTTATCAAAAAAGTAGCGGCGTTAGGATTTCCCAGTTCTAAACCTTTTTTATGTGCACCTATTCCTGAAAGTGAACAAGGATACATGTTATTAACGTATCTAGAAGGTGAAGACTTAAGCGATGTTTTACCCGCTCTTTCTCCCAAAAGACAACTGAACTTAGGCGTAGAGGCAGGCCGCTATTTAAACAAAATCCATAAGCTTTTGTTGCCTGAAAGGATTAGTCAAAGAGAGATTGCGCGAAATTTATACGAAAAAAAGCAGAGTCAACTAAATAAGTATAAGGAATCTCAATTTTGTATGCCGTACCAACAGCCAATAATTTCATATTTAGAAAAACAATTACCGTTATTGCAACAACGGCCTGTGGTTTATCAGCATGGAGATTTCCATGTGGGAAATTTTATTTACTTGCCAACTAGGCAGGTCGGTGTGATTGATTTTAATCGATGGGATTTTGGGGATCCTTATGAAGAATTTTACAAGTTACAATTTTTTTCAAGAAATGTTTCGCCATTGTTTGCTTATGGTCAATTACAAGGTTATTTTGCTGGGAAAGTTCCTACCTTATTTTGGCGGTTTCAAAAGCTTTATACTTTTCACGCAGGACTCTATTCTTTAGTTTGGGCACTGAGCTTTGGTGAAAAAGAAATCAGGACTATGGAACAGCAATACCAACAATTACTAGAGGACTATAATTGTGGAGAATTACTAGTTCCCAAATGGTTTTCAACTATCCAAAGCAAGGGATTGAGATTTTAGGTTTATTTCGATAGAATAAAAATAAAAACAGGAGTTTAAGGAATGAAACTAAACGGGATTATTATGATAGCAGTTGTTGGAAGCGTTTTATCTAGCTGTGGTTGGCAAAAATCGAAAGAGGAATCACAGAAAGTACAAACCGTACAAACAAATAATGTAAATACTGAAGAAACAAGAGCAATTTCAGCAACCGAAGTTAGTCAAACCACGGCGTTGGAATTAGAGCAAACAACGCAAACACAAGAATTAACTGAATTAGTTACAGAAGAAGGGACGATTTGGAATCAGCAAAAAGCAAAACAGTTAGGACAATACATGGAAATCTGGGGTCAAGAACGCAATCAGAACTATCAAGCGTACCAACCAGGTCACTCTGTAGCTTTTTACACGATTCAAGTGCCTGATGATTTATTGAGTTATGAACCTAAAATACAACCAGCTATTGGAAACAATCCCATTTGGTTAAATTGGTCAGAAACAGGCAGCGAAGGGGGGTATTGTCTGGTGGCAGTATACTCTGACAGTGCGACACAAGTTGCCCAGAAGCATGTCTATTTATTTACTTTAGTGAATGGTGAAGCCAAAGTTTATGTGAGTAAAGAACAGCCAGCAGAAGAGCAACCTTATTTGTTTTTAAAAGAAACAAGTAATACAGAACTGAAAGAACAATTCACAAACCTTGTGAATAATCTTTAATTTTTTATTTAATCAAAAGGAAAAGAAAATTTATCATTGACAAAGTATCCGCTTTCATTTTATTCTGTAGCTACCCCTTGGGAAAGGGCAAAAGGAAGTTTTGAAAGGGATGGAAAAAATGAAGGAAACAAGTTTAGTAATTATTAAGCCAGATGGCGTTGAACGAAAGTTAGTTGGCAAAATCATTCAACGTTTTGAAGATAAAGGTATTGACTTATTGCACCTTAAATTCGAACGACTAACAGTAGAAACAGTGAAGGAACATTATGAGCATTTAAAAGATGAACTATTTTTCCCTGAATTATTAGCCTATATGACAAGTGGCCCAGTGGTTGTGATGGTCGTTGTAGGGGACAATGTGGTTAAAAAAGTGCGTAAATTAGTTGGAGCAACGAATCCGTTAGATGCTGAAAGTGGCACCTTACGAGCGGATTATGGGTTGTCTGTCACCAAAAATTTAATCCATGCTTCTGATTCTGTTCAATCAGCAAAAATTGAGATGCAACGGTTCTTTGGTTAATCATCAAAAAAGAAGCAATCCTTTATTTTTTATAAAGGATTGCTTCTTTTTTATTAATTGTCAGAATATTCCGCTTAAATGGTTGACATCTGGAGGTAGAAGAGTAGTATAGACTACATACTAAATACTAAATGACCGCGTGTGCTTCAGGAGGATAAAATGATAACAAGTGATGAATTGACAGAAAATCTTAGTCCGTTTGAATTAAGTCTATTTTTAGAGAAGAAATTACATGAAGAAAATCATAATTTAGAAACATTGTTAAATGCAGGGCGAGGCAATCCTAATTGGACGGCGCCAACACCAAGGGAAGCCTTTTTTTTATTAGGTCAATTTGCTACAAAAGAAACGTTAAGAGAGGGGAGCGAACAAACGGCTGGTATGATTCAGCCAAGTTTTGGTAGAACGCAACGCTTCTTAAACTTTTTAGCAGAAAATCCTAGCAAAGGGGCAACCTTCTTACAAGAAATTTGGACAGCAGAGCATAACTATTTTGGGATGGATAAGGAAATGTGGTTAGATGCCATGTTAGACTATGTGATTGGGGATAATTATCCGAATCCTGTTCGTTGCTTGAAGGCGTGTGAACAACCGATTAAAGCATATTTAAATCAAGAATTATTTTCCAGTGAAGCACAACCGTTTGATATTTTTGCCGTTGAAGGTGGTACAGCAGGGATTTGTTACTTGTTTGATACGTTGGCAAATAATTATTTACTAGAAAAAGGTGATCGTATTGCGTTGTTATTACCAACGTTTGCTCCTTATCTAGAAATTCCAGAACTACCACGTTATGATTTTGACGTGGTTAAAATCAAAGCAGAGCAAATGATTATTGATGGAAAAACGACGTATCAATACTCAAACAAGGAAATTGATAAACTAAAAGACCCGTCCATCAAAGCGGTTTTTGTCGTAAATCCCAGCAATCCAACTGCTAATGCTATGGGAAAACCTACCATTGAACAAATCAAACAAATCGTTGCAGTGGATAACCCTAAGCTAATGATTTTAACAGATGACGTTTACGGAACCTTTGTGCCAGCTTTCCGTTCACTATTTACGGAGTTACCTTACAATACAGCCTGTATCTATTCTTATTCTAAATACTTTGGCGCTACCGGTTGGCGTGTGGGGACTATTGCGGTCAGTCAAGAGAACATCTTTGATCAATTATTAAAAGAATTGCCAGTGGCTCGAAAAATGGAATTACAGGCACGTTATGCTACATTGAATGCAGACACAAGCCAAATTAACTTTATCAGCCGCTTAGTCGCAGACAGCCGCGATATTGCGTTGAACCATGCAGCGGGACTTTCTTCTATTCAGCAAGCAATGATGGCTTTATTTAGTTTGTATGCTTTGTTAAAAGACGGTCAAGCATATAAAGACGAAGTGATGGATATCTGTCATACGCGTGAAAAGCTCTTGTTCCGCACCTTAGGCATTGAAGAGCCTTTAGCAAGTTTAAATACAGCATACTATTGTGAAATTAACTTTAGAGATTGGACAGAAAAACGTTATGGCCCAGAATTTTCAAGTTATTTAACGAAATCGTGGACGATCACAAAAGTATTAACTTCGTTAGCAGAAAAAGAAAAATTAATGCTTTTAAAAGCGGATGCTTTCGGGAGTGACAAATGGTCAGTTCGAATTTCTTTAGCCAATTTAGCTACTAACCAATATAGTGAAGTTGGTAAACGAATGATTCGCCTATCTGAACACATTAAAGAAGAGTGGTTGCGCCAAAAGCGCCAAGCAATTAAATAAAAAAACGCTAAGTCTCTTAAGCTGCAGGAGACTTAGCGTTTTTGTTTATTATTTATTCATTTTTCCGTCAGTTTTGGTTTATAAATGTTTGCTACACTGGAGATAAGAGGAAATTAAGCGTTTATAAAAAGGAGAGAAGTGAATGAAACATATTAAAGGAATGTTGGTTTTTATCGGATTATTTATTTTGGTTGGTTGTGCGCCAGATCAAGAGCCAACGAAACAAACAACAAGTGGTCCGCAAGAGACAAAGCAAGTGAAGCAAGTTACCGTCACCAATCAAACGACTTCTGCGGTGGAAAAACAAGCGCCGACTAAAAATGACGAACTGATTGCTAATCAATTGACTTTTGATTCTCATGAATACACGTACGAAGTGGTTACAGGAGCCACACAAACGACATTTGGGACAACCCCACCAGCAAAATATACACCAGAAGAAAAAAAGAAAAAAATGTTTTGGTCCAATCAACCGCCTTTGGGATTAATGACGGGTAACTATTATAAAAATGAAGGTGTATTTACCGGCGGAAATTACGGCATTGTAGAGATTATTACGGAACCTGAAACGCAAAGGATTCTGAATGTTGAGTTTACAGAGTTTGCTAGTGATCCTTATTACGATACACGCTATTCGGGTGTCAACAAACGCCTGTCGGATTATCCTGAATTTCAAGCAAGCAACACGCGCACAGACGATACGTTAGTCACCGTTGTTAATGGTATTACTTATGTAGAAAAACAAATGCGTGACGAAAATCGTGTCACAGGTAATTTTTATACGGTACGTGGTTCATCAACTTCTGCGCGTGAAGGTTTAATGCCTTTAGCAGCAGAGATGGACACTTGGCTAAAAGAGCCATCGAAAGAAACGTATATCGGTTACGCAGAAGATTTAGGCAATGGCCTAATCGCTCGACTTCAAGTGATAACAGAAGAGCAGAAAATAAAACATGTCAGCTATGATGAATACTTTTCAGATGAACAGGAAAAAATCACAGAAACAGCTCTGCGGCCTTTTTATCGTCAATCGAAATATTATTCACCAGGATACAATAAACAAACCAACAATTCTTTTATTCATTTTGTAGATGCACTAACAAAGGCCATTACGACACAACAAACTTTATCCGTTAACGAAGAACAAGAGCTACAGCATCCGTCTTTTACTACTTATCAAAGATTGGCTGAAAAAATCAGCACGTTTCAAAATTCATTGAAGGAATAAAAAAAACGGAAGTGGGGCATAAGTCGTTTCGACTTATGCCCCACTTTCGTAATCTTAAGATTATCAGCTAAATCAAAGTGAGTTCTTTTTAAAGAAATACTTTTATTTTAGCCTTTTATAGATCTAAATAATTTTCTAAGTAATCTGCTAAACCATCTTGATCATTTGTTTTTTCAGTGACATCGTTGGCTACGGATTTAATTTTATCCGTGGCATTGTTCATAGCAACACCCCAACCAGCATAACTTAACATTTCTTCGTCATTATGTTCATCGCCAAAAGCAATGATATCAGCTGGTTTGACAGATAAAAAGTTCGCCACTTGATCAACGCCATGGGCTTTTTGAATTCCTTTTGCGACCATTTCTAAAATAGGCATTGGACCGCCCCAAGTGCGGACATCAATATAATCACCATATTGTTTTGTCAATGTATCAGCAACTTTTTCAGCTTGGTTTGGTGTGGTCCGAACCATCATTGAGGTAGGATTTGTTCGTAAATTTTTAGCATTAAGTAAATTATCTAAGGTTGCTTTGGAAGCAAAAAATTTCGGATCGAACCCATCTAACGTATCGATATAAAATGTTTCTTTGTTTTCAGCAGCAACAAAATCTAATTGTAATTCTTTTTTCTGTGCCAAAATGTCAAAGACTAGGTCACGCTCAATATTGGCTTCGCTTTCCAAGTCCCATTTTTTCTCTGGAATGTGGACTAAAGCGCCGTTAAAGTTAACCATAGGGGTCGTTAGGCCAAGTTGTTGGTAAAATTGATGACTCATTCTATAGGGACGTCCAGTGGCAATACTGACGTAATGACCGTTGTCAATCGCTTTTTTTAGTGTTTGTTCGGTTTTTGGACTGATTAAAGACTGTGCATTTAATGTTGTGCCGTCTAAATCAATAGCAATTAATTTTTTCAAGTAAAAATTCCTCCTAAATGCCTTTTACTCAGTCTAGCATAAAACCGAAGATTATCAAGGGGAGAAGCATGTTCATTTATAAGGTTTAAAAAAAAGCTTAAGAAGTATGCTACACTAAAATAAACCGTTTGAAAAAGGAGCGCAGAGCATCTTGAAAAATTCTAGAAATTATTTACGAGTGATCACCTTAATCTATTGTATCTATATGTGGTTATTTGCTACGCATTTTCATTTTATGGCGTTGAACGTGTTGTTAGCCTATATTCCAATTGAACTTAGTTATCTTTTAAACGCAGAAAAACGTAAAAGGGATTGGTTGATAGGTTTTGCTTGGTTAATTTTTTATCCTAATGCGCCGTACCTATTTACGGATTTTTTTCATTTAGAAACGCTATCTATTTATCGAGGCTTTAATACGATTTTTGCAAACCAAATTGGTGATTGGTGGGCGTTTGTTTGCTTAACTAGCGGGATTGTTATATATGGGCTTTTAGGGATGAAAACAGTAACAACTGTTAGCCAGAAATTGCAAAGTTATTGCGGCTATAGAACAATTGTAGTCTTTCAAGCCAACCTTCATTTCTTGTCTGCTTTGGCGATTTATGTTGGACGTTTTGATCGATTACACAGTGTCTATCTTTTTATGAGTCCAATTGAAACAGTGAAAATTATCTTTTTTGACTGGTCCCTTCAAAAATTAATGTTTATTTTATTAATGATGTTTCTACAGATGCTATTGTTTGGGCTAATCCAATTATTAGGAAAAGAAGAAGCAATGTAAAGCTTTTTCTTTTTTTATATCTGTAAAACACGAACATTATATAGAAAAATATATATAATAGTTAATATTTTGTTGTAAAAAGATAGCGATTCTCTTATAATCAAAGAGTAATTATTCGAAAACATGGATTTTAAGGGAGAGAAGTGCAATTATGAATACGTTTTTCAAATTAAAGGAAAACAAGACAACGGTGTCGACTGAAATAATGGCGGGGGTCACGACCTTTTTTGCAATGAGTTATATTTTATTTGTTAATCCGTCCATTCTTTCAGAAACAGGGATGCCTTTTCAGGCTGTTTTTTTAGCGACCATTATTGCTTCAATCATCGGTACATTAATTATGGGACTGTTTGCTAATGTACCTTACGCTCAAGCACCGGGGATGGGACTCAATGCTTTCTTCACGTTTACGGTCGTTTTTGGGATGGGATATACTTGGCAACAAGCATTAGCAATGGTTTTTATTTGTGGTTTGATTAATATTTTGATTACAGTGACAAAAATTCGCAAAATGATTATTAAAGCAATTCCAGAGAGTTTACAACATGCTATTGGTGGTGGGATTGGAATTTTTGTCGCTTATGTAGGGTTGAAAAATGCTGGCTTACTAAGTTTCACAGTACAAGCAGAACCTCAAAATGATGTTGTGAATGGTTCGAGTATCGTGCCCGCTTTAGGAAATTTTGATAATCCAGCCATTATTTTGGCGGTAATTGGGTTAGTTTTAACAACGATTTTAGTTGTCACGAATGTTCGTGGGGCTATTTTAATTGGCATTGTGGTTACTACGTTAGTCGCAATTCCAATGGGGGTGGTAGACACTGCTTCGGTTGATTGGCATGCTAATTCGTTGGGCAATTCATTTAAAGAATTAGGTACAACTTTTGGCGCTGCTTTTGGTGCTGAGGGCTTACAGTCATTGTTTAGTGATTCTTCAAAAATTCCTCAAGTCTTAATGACCATTATTGCCTTCAGTTTATCAGTACGGGACGTCGAACAGGGATTTTCTCTAAAGAAGATGAATTAGCTTTAGAAGATAGTAAGGGTTTCAGCACTAAAATGGACAAAGCTCTATTTGCAGATGCTATTGCAACATCTATCGGTGCGATTTTTGGTACATCGAATACGACAACTTATGTAGAAAGTGCAGCAGGAATCGGTGCGGGTGGTCGAACAGGTTTGACATCGGTAGTGGTAGCAATTCTATTTGCCCTAAGTAGTCTTTTTTCACCACTTATTGCTATTGTACCAGCACAAGCTACGGCTCCAGCGTTAATTTTAGTGGGAATTATGATGTTAGCTTCTTTCAAAGACATCAATTGGACGGATTTAGAAGATGCGATTCCAGCATTTTTTGCTTCAATTTTCATGGGATTATGTTATAGCATCTCTTATGGGATTGCTGCTGGGTTCATCTTTTATGCAGTGGTGAAAGTAGTCAAAGGAAAAGCCAAAGAAGTTTCACCAATTATTTGGGTCATTGATGCGTTGTTTATCTTAAACTTTGTAATCTTAGCTATTTTATAGTAAACAGAAGTGAGGCTAAGATAACAGCGGTTAGCTTTGAAGGTGTTGTATTTATTCAGCTGTTTATCTTAAGCCCAAGTGTTAAGAAGTCTGGCAGATTGGTCGTTTTGACCGGTCTGTCAGACTTTTTTTTAAAGAATTTTCTTTTGAGAGATTCACTCTTTTAGAGTATAGTGGTAGGTGAAGAGGTGATAAGGTGGATAAAAGTATGAAAATAAAATGGAAGCAGAATTTATTAGTCGCATGGATTGGTTGCTTTTTTACAGGGGCGAGTATTAGCTTAGTTATGCCGTTTATTCCAGTATATGTTGAACAATTAGGGACGCCTAAGAGTCAAGTAGAGTTGTTTTCTGGATTGGCAATTTCTGTCACGGCGTTTGCTGCTGCGATTGTTGCACCGATTTGGGGAAATTTAGCTGATCGAAAAGGTCGGAAAATTATGATGATTCGGGCTGCAGCAGGAATGACGATCACAATGGGGGCGTTAGCATTTGTCCCTAATGTATACTGGCTGTTGATTATGCGTTTTATGAACGGGATTTTATCCGGCTATATTCCTAACGCAACAGCGATGATTGCATCGCAGGCGCCAAAAGAGAAAAATGGCTGGGCTCTAGGGACATTATCAACAGGTGCAATTGCTGGGACGTTAATTGCGCCATCAATTGGCGGTGCGTTGGCACAGTGGTTTGGAATGGAAAATGTCTTTATTATTACCGGCGTTATTTTATTCATTACAACGTTGTTGACTATCTTTTTAGTTAAAGAAGATTTTCAACCAGTTGAGAAAAAGGATTTATTAACGACTAAAGAAATTTTTAGTAAGATGGATCATGTTTCAGTATTGATTGGTTTGTTTGTGACTACGTTAATTTTACAATTAGGAATTACAAGTATCAGCCCAATCTTAACGCTATATATTCGATCTTTAAGTGGCGATACAGAGAATGTATTATTTGTTAGTGGTTTGATTGTTTCGATTGCCGGCGTTTCAGCAATTATTTCTTCTCCAACTTTGGGAAAAATTGGGGACCGCATTGGGAACCAAAAAGTTTTATTAGGCGGATTAATTCTTTCTTTTATTTGTTACATTCCCATGGCGTTTGTGCAAACACCTTTTCAGTTAGGTGTTTTACGATTCCTTTTAGGTTTTTCAACAGGTGCTTTAATGCCATCAATCAATACGTTAATTAGTAAAATAACGCCAACGGAGGGCGTAAGTAGAGTTTATAGTTACAATCAGATGTGTAGTAATTTCGGTCAAGTTTTAGGACCGATGGTAGGGTCGACAGTTGCCCATGGTTTTGGCTATTCTTCTGTTTTTCTG
>OIFQ01000234.1_pt1 | contig 10947 bp, 12 predicted proteins | sample 1582051 | NCBI WGS metagenome assembly OIFQ01 (sample SAMN07501058, study PRJEB24779) | human gut metagenome | isolation source: stool | host: human infant | place: USA: Pittsburgh, PA | reverse complement strand
CTAATTTCCAGGGAAGTGTTTCTATATTCATATTCTTTAATTAAATCATCAAGCATATTCCTAGTTTCTTTTTTGCTAAGGTTTATGGCTTCAGATATTGATGAAATATCTAATGGTTCACCCCATAAGAAAAGTAACGATTCAATTTTATTTCGAATAATTTTATCTTCCATAATTACCTCATTAATATTTCCATTTTATCCTCAGGATTTTTTACAACCTTTAATATGTTGGATTTTAATAATTCTAGTAAAGCTAGAAACACAGATATGACTTCATTTTTATTGGTATTTTTTGATAAAAAATATGAAAAACTATATTTGTTATTTTTTTCTACCTTCCACAATATATCTTCAATACAATCTTCAATCTTATATTCTTCCGCTTCTATAATTTCTGTTTCTTCAATGACAATTCTATTATCTACCCTATTTAATATTTCTAACAAAGTTTCAGATAATAAATTAATGTCAGGAACAATCAAATTTTCTTTTTCAGATTGGTAAACCGATAAATCCTCTTGAATTTTTCTAAAATGTTTCGATGAGATGTTTTCTAATTCAATCAATTGTTTAGAGATTTCTTTAAATTTTTTATATTCTATTAATCGTTGTTTAATTAAATCCTCATCTATTTGATCATCTTCATCAAAATCATTTTTGGGTAATAATTTTTTTGATTTTATATATAACAAAGTAGAAGCCAAGTAAATGAAATCAGTCAAATCTTTAGTAGAATGATTTTTCAAATTCTCAACTTCTTCAATGAATTTATTTGTAATTTTTGCTAAATCAACATTTTCTATATCAATTTTTTCTTTTTCAACCAAATTTAATAAAAGATCCATTGGACCGTTGAATTCTTCAGTTTCAATAATCAAACTCATAGTGCAATTGCTAACCTTAAAAACTTATCAATTATAAATGATGTTATAGGTGTTAAAACTTTACCCAACACACCCGAAAATATTAATATAAGCAATATAAAATAAGTGTATTTTTCATATTTTGCCATAAAATCTAAAAATTTTCCTGGAAAAAAAGCAGTTATAACCTTAGAACCATCTAAAGGTGGAACGGGTATTAAGTTAAATACAGCAAAATACACATTGTATACAATAAATAAACTCAAAATTTCTGATACTACAGGATTTACATGAGAAAATTTAACATATAAAAACGAAAATATAAGTCCTAAAATTAAATTTACTGTAACTCCCGCAATTGAAACCAAGAACATACCTAAATGTCTGTTCCTAAAATTGTATGAGTTAATTGGAACTGGCTTTGCCCAACCAAACTTAAATAAAATCAAACTAATTGCACCTAATGGATCAATGTGATCAATAGGATTGAAGCTTAATCTACCCATGCTTTTAGCCGTATTATCACCCATCCAATAAGCAACATAACCATGAGCAAGTTCATGGAGAACAATAGTTGGAAGTAATACAAGTATAATTATAATATAATGATTTATCGTTTCTAGCATTTACTCACATTCCTTAAAAAATATAGAATTCCCATAATTGTCTTCCCGTCAACAATAGCTCCATCTTCTATCATTTGCATTAATTTTTCTTGTTCGATGAGTTCTATATTTAAAAATTCGTCATCATCTGCTTCTAGTTCGTCTCTGAACAATTCTTCAGCCAAAAAGAAACTTACTTTTTCATCACTAAAACCTGGAGAAGAATAAGCATCAAATAAATAAGTTAAGTTTTTGCAATTATAACCTATTTCTTCTCTCATTTCTCTTATCGCTGCATCTTTTGGTGTTTCGTTGTGTTCAATTAATCCTGCTGGTAATTCCATTAGTTGTTGGTCAATAGCTTTTCTATATTGACTAACGAAAAATAATTTATTATCTTTTACTGCGATTATGCACACAGCGTTTGCGTGCTCTACAATTTCTCTTTTGGAGTATTTTCTATTTGGAAGTTCAACCGTATCCAACCTAAGGTTTAAAATTCTTCCTTCATATATCATTTCACTCTTTATAGTTTTTTCTTCATAATCCATAATTATCTCCTATCTTTTTTTAATTCATTTGCTTGATTAATCATTAATTTGGCTTGTTCAATTGTAGTTTCCGTTATGTTTATACCACCGATCAATCTAGAAATTTCATTTACCTTTTCTTCAGGAGTTAATACTTTTAGAATTGATTTCGTTTCATTATTTAAATCAATCTTTTCAATTAAAATGTGATTATCGCTCAGTGAAGCTATTTGAGGTAAATGACTTATTGAAATCACTTGTTTATCTTTTGATAAATCAATAAGTTTTTCACCTACTACCAATGCTGTCCTACCACTTATTCCAGTATCAATTTCATCAAAAATAAGAGTATTTATATCTTCAAAATCTGATATAACTGACTTAAATCCAAGCATAATTCTTGAAATTTCTCCACCAGATGCAATAGATGCCATTGGTTTTAAATCTTGTCCTAAATTTGTTTTAATTAGAAAATCCAATGAATCATAACCTTTTTCATTGAACTCGGAAAGTTTTTCAAATTTAACTTTAAAATCAGCATGTTTCATATTTAAATCTTTTAGATTTTGAACAATCAATTTTTCTAATTTAAAAACAATTTCTTTTCTAATTTTATGAAGTCTATCTGATAATTCAATCCCTTTCTTTTTTTTTGAATCGATTAATTCCTTGAATTTTCTTTTATTTTCTGTAATTTCATTCAGTTCTTTAAGTCTACGTTCCAAATCTTGTCTAAATAAAACTATATCATTAATAGATTTCCCGTATTTTCTCTTTAAATTTGTAATTATTGCTATTTTATATTCTAAATCTTTTAATTTGAACTCATCTTGATAAATTCCTGATGAATATGAACTAATTCTTGAGAACAAGTCGTCCATCTCATAATAAATCTTATCCAAATCTTGTTTGAGAGAATTAACTTCATTATCAAACTCAGAGATTGAATCCATCTTGCTTAAAACAATATTAAACATAGTGTTGATATCTTGTTCGTTGTAGTTTTCATCTGAATACATGTTTAATATTTCACCGATATTATTTTTAATCAAATTAACATTCGATAGTTTATTATACTCGTTTTCAAGCTCTTCTTCATCTACATTATCAAGATCTATTTGTGATATTTCATCAATTTGATAATTAATAATATCAAGTTGTCTATCTTTTTCTTCATTTGTAATATTAAAACTCTTGTATGCTTTTTTGTATTCTGCAATATTATTGAGAATTCCGCTTAGCTCAGTTTTGATTTTAAAAGTTTCTTCCTTATCAAAGGAATCAATTAAATCTAAATAAAAATCCTTGTTCAATAGTGATTGGGTTCCATTTTGCCCATGAATATCAACAAATTTACTCATTAATTCATTTAATGTATTAAGCGTGATTGATCTATTATTTAATTTATTTATACTTTTTAAATTAGTGTCTACAATTCTTGAGATTATTAGTACTCCATCTTCGACATTGTATCCCATATCTTCTAAAAATTTAATTTTAGAATTGTCAGCTATTGTAAATGTCGCTTCAACAATAGTTTTTTTTGAAGAATCTCTGACAAAACTTTTGTTAAATCTTTGTCCTAGAAGAAGTTCAAAAGCTTCTATCAAAATTGATTTTCCTGAACCAGTTTCTCCAGTTATGATATTAAGTCCATCTGTAAAATCGACATTGATTTTGTCAATTATCGCAAAATTTTCTATATAAAGAGAATTTAACATTTTATTACCTGATGATTGATTTGATTTCTGAAACTAATTTTTCCAATCCAGATTTATCTTCAACAGTTATATAAATTGTATCGTTACCTGTTAGAATTCCAGCAATATTGTCTAATTTAGCGTTGGTTATTGCCATACCACATACTGTTGCAGTGTGAGATATTGTTTTAATAATTACCATATCTTCATTATGCTTGATAGTCAACACAGCAGATCTGAAAATCTTATCTAATCTTTCGTTTAATGAATCGTGTACAGTGTCAATTATTGCATAATGATATTCGCCTTCTCTAGTTTGAACTTTTGATATTCTTAATTCTTTTATATCTCTAGAAATAGTAGCTTGTGTAGCTCTAACTCCATGAGCTTCTAAATAGTCAGAAAGTTCTTCCTGAGTTCTTATTTCATTTTCTTCTATTAAGTCTAGAATTAATCTTTGTCTTGTGTATTTTTTCATATTTCTACCTCAATTTATTAAATGCTGTCTCCACAACATCCTTGAATTTTATATTTTTATTATCTAAAGTCGTAATATGGATTAAATACTCTATATTTCCACTCTTACCTTTTATTGGACTATGTGTCATCTCAGAAATATACAATCCTTCATTATTTAGATAATTATTAATATCATTTATTATAGATAAATGTTCCTTTTTATTATTAATTATATGATTTTTTGATTTTAATTCAAACTGCGGCTTTATCAAAAATATCATTTCGCCATTATTTTTTAGCATTTTAACGGCATTTGGAATAATCATTTTCAATGATATAAAAGATACATCGCATACTATCAAATCAAATTTCGGATACTCATCTACATTAATATTTCGAAAATTAGTATTTTCGAATAATTTAACCCTACTATCATGTCTAAGTTCATCAACCATTTGATTATCACCAACATCAATAGCATAAGCTTCTTTTGCATTGTTTTTTAACAAAACCTGAGTAAATCCGCCAGTAGATGAGCCTATATCTAAGCACAAATCATGCTTACCTATGTTAAATACCTCAAAAGCTTTTAAAAGCTTCAGAGCACCTCTCCCAACGTATTCAATGTGTTCTTTTACTTCAACTTCATCAGAATTTATCTCAAGTGATGGTTTCTTTACTAGATTACCTTTGTAATAAACTAATTCATTCTCAATCAAAGATTTTGCCTTTGTTCTAGAAGATGCAAAGTTTTTTTCGCACAAATACAAATCGATTCTCATATTAATATTTCCTGTTCAACAGTTTATTTGTAAGCTCAATTAAAGGTTGTGAATTATCGATATCTTTAATACAATCTATAGCTCTATGAGAGTACTGATTTGCATCTTCAACGCCTTTTTCTTTTCCAAAAATAGTGACATAAGTTTTTTTATTAATTTTTACATCATTTTCATAATCCATAATGTCATCAATTATTTGAAATGCCATTCCTAGATTAAAAGCATAATCTTCTAGTTTTAATAATATATTATCGTCAACCTTACTTAAAATTCCAGCAGATACAGTAGCCGCTTTAAGTAAATTACACGTTTTTTTATCGTAAATTTCAATAATATTTTTTTCAGAAATCTCACTGTCAATATCCAAAAGTTGACCTTTTATCATCCCAAAACATCCTGATTTTTTTACGATATAATTTGCACATTTTGCGTCAATTTCGTTCTTAATCGATTCAGATAATACTTCAAATGAATAATTTAAAAGTGCATCCCCTACTAAAACTGCAATATCTTCTCCGTATTTTTTATGAACCGTTAACTTCCCTCTTCTATATTCGTCATTATCCATGCATTCCAAATCATCATGCACTAATGAATAATTGTGAATTAATTCTATGGCAATAGCGTAATTTACAGATTCACTTATCGATTCATTAAACATTTGATAAGTTAAGAAAAACAAAAGTGGCCTTAATCTTTTTGCACCGTCGTCAACAATGGTGTATTGCATAGCTTCGCCAATTTTATCATCGGAAAATCTTAAGTCTTTTAATGAAGTGTTTATTAAATTTATAATTTCCTTACTATTCATTATCATCACTTAAAAGCATGTTTATTTGAAAATCTTCTTCTTTGTTATCTTTAATCAAAGTCATTTTGCCTTCTTGTTCTTTCAAAATAGAACTTAATCTCTTGTGAAGCTTCATGCCTTCTTCGTATAATTTTATATTTTCTTCAAGACTCAGCTCTCTGTCTTCCAACTTTTCAACGATGTCACTTAGTCTTTTTAATCCTTCATCGTATTCTCTATATTCATTCATTGAATTTCTCCTTATTTTGAACAGTTGTATCAAGTTTACCATCTTTCATAATTAAGACAATTTTTTCGTTCTCCATAACATCATAAATAGAAGAAATACTCTTATCATTCTTTAATACTTTTGCATATCCCTTCTCTAAAATTGTACTTGGATTCAAATGCAATAAGTTATTTTTATATGAGTCTAAAATCAATTCTTTGTAATTAATATTTGAGATCAAATTTTTAATCATTGTTATTCGAATTTTATTTAGTTTTTCGATTTCTAAAGATAATAGCTTATCAGGTTTCAACAAGTTTAATTTATGATAAATATTTAATTCTTCATTGTACTTATCTTCCAAATTTTTCTTATAAGCTTTTTTTAAGCTATCCTTCAAAAGTTGAAGATTATCCATGTGTTCTTTAATAATGTTTTTGGGACCTAAAAATTCCAACTGCTTACCATAATACTCTAATTCTTGATTTTCATCTTCAAATCTTCTTATCAAAATTCTATTAATTTTAGCGTAGCTTTCCTGTAAAAAATATTTTAATTCATCAAAATCAGCAGTGGCTAGCTCAGCAGCTGCTGTTGGAGTAGATGCTCTTAAATCAGCTACAAAATCAGAAAGCATAAAGTCATTTTCATGACCAACGGCGCTTATGATAGGGGTTTTTGAATTATAAATAGTTTTTAAAAGATTTTCATCATTAAATGAATTTAAATCCTCAAAACTTCCACCGCCTCTTCCTACTATAAGAGTATCTAGATTTTGCTCATCCATATATTTAATGCCTTGTATAATAGATTCTGACGATTGCTCTCCTTGAACAACACAATGGTATATCAAAATATCGCAAATAGGATATCTTCTCTTTATTGTTCTGCAAATATCATTCACGGCCGCTCCAGTAGAAGATGTTATCACGCCAATAGCTTTAGGATATTTAGTTATAGATTTTTTTGTTGATTCCGAAAAAAATCCTTCTCGTTCAAGCTTTTCTTTTAACTCTAAATACTTTTGAAAAAGGTCTCCAGTTCCTGATTTCTTACATTCTTTTACAAGAAGTTGATAAGTGCTTGATCCTTGATATGTTGTTATACTTCCTCTTAATTGAACTTTGTCTCCATCTTTTAAGTTTATAGTTTTTGCAAGAGACATTGTTTTAAAAATCATACAAGAAATCAATGCTTTTTCATCTTTTAATCTAAAATAAACATGTCCTGAAATATTTTTATTAAAATTTGAAATCTCACCTTCTATCCACACATTGGATAAAATTGGATCTTTCTTCAAAGTATTTTGAATATAATCAGAAATCTCTTTAACACTATAAACTTGCATTTTCTTTTCTCTTTAATACAGAGCCTAATATGCCGTTGATGAAACTGTATGATTTTTCTGTAGAATATTCTTTCGCTAATTCAACGGCTTCATTAATTGCAACACTATCTGGAGTGCTTTCCACGTATAGAATTTCGCAAACACCAACTTGTAAAATCGATAAATCTAATTTGTTAATTCTGTCTAAGTTCCATTGTTTTGTGTTATTTTCTATAATATTTACTATGTCATCAATATGTTCAATAAAATTTAATACAATTTCTTTGAAAAATACTATATCATTTTTATTAATATTCTGATATTTACAAAATTCTTCAATTCTATTTTTATCATAATCTCCATTCATATTCATTTCATAGATTAATTGCATTGCGCTTTTTCTAGATTGTCTTCTTGACATATTTCCTCCAAGAAAATAACCCTCTGATAAGAGGGTTACATTAAATACTTATTTTCTCACAAACAACATCTACATTTATGACAACTAACCCAGTCATCATGCCGATATTTTCTTTTATTTTCTTTTGCACCTTATAGCATACATCCTTGATGTTATAATCAGAATCTACTTCAATATGGGCTCTTACATTTACAGCATTGTCAAGAATTTCAATGATTACTGATTTTTGAGCTCCTTTTTGTATATTTACTTTTTCTGATTGTGGTGTCATAATAGCTTTTACACCTTCAACTTCCATGCAAGCTTCTGCTGCAATAAGTGAAATTATGTCATTAGAGATCTTAACAGATCCGTTATTAAATTTATTATCCATGTTATTCCTCCACACACAAATTTTATCAAAAAATGAAAAAAAATTCAATTTTAATTTATTATTGCTTCTATAAATTTTTCTGGCTCAAACTTAACCAAATCATTAACCTGTTCGCCAATTCCAATAAATTTTACTGGAATTCCCAATTCCATTTCAAGTGGAAATATCATTCCACCTTTAGCTGTACCATCTAGTTTTGTAATTATAGCACCTGTTAAATCAGTTGCATTCATAAATTCTTTTGCTTGAATAATAGCATTTTGTCCAGTTGTGCCATCTACAATTAGTAAAATTTCTTTTTTAGCTTCTGGATATTCTTTTTCAATAACTCTCTTTATTTTATTCAATTCATTCATTAAATTCTTCTTATTATGAAGTCTTCCAGCTGTATCGCAAATTAATATATCTGCATCTCTACTTTTCATAGCACTAACTCCATCAAAAACAACACTAGCTGGGTCAGAACCTTCTTTGTGACTAATAATGTCAACTTTAGCTCTATTTGCCCATTCAGTAAGCTGCTCTATAGCCGCTGCTCTAAAAGTATCGGCAGCAACCATCAAAACTTTTTTCCCATCTTTTTTGAATTTCATGGCTAATTTACCAATCGTAGTAGTTTTTCCTACACCATTTACACCGACTACTAAAATAATAGTTTTATCATCTACATTTAAATTATTGTCGATCTTATCATTAATTATATTTTCTTTTAAAATATCAGCCAAAACATTTTTTATTTCACTTGGATCTTGAATGTTATTAAGTTTTACTTTATCTCTCAATTGAGCAACAATCTTTAATGTTGTTTCAACACCAATGTCAGCGGAAATCAAAGTTTCTTCAATTTCTTCGAATAATTCTTCATCAACCGTTCTATAATTGGCTAAAACTTGATCAATCTTATTAGAAATATTGTCACGAGTTTTAAGTAATGAATTCTTTAATTTTTCAAAAAATCCTTCCTTATTTTCTTCTTTATCTTCGATAATTTCTTCAGATTGTTCTTGGTATTTTTCGTTATCAGTTTCAGACTTTTCATTCTTTTCTTCAACGACTTTTTCAGCATCATTAACTTCTTCGCTTATTTCTATATTTTCATTGGATTGACTAATTTCTAATTCTTCTTGTTGTAAATCTTCTTCTGTATTTTTTGTTTCTTCGTCATCTTTTTTAGACTTAAACTTATCAAAGAACTTATTTAGCATATCTCTCTCCTATCTACATCTAATTTAATCATTTTAGATATTCCATCTTTTTCCATACTTATTCCATATAATATGTTAGCTATCTCCATTGTACTTTTTCTATGTGTAATAATAATGAATTGAGTTTTTTCTTTAAATTTAATTAAATATTCTTTGTATCTCTTAATATTTATTTCATCTAAAGCAGCATCTATTTCGTCTAATATACAAAAAGAAGATGGTCTTGTCTCAAAAATCGCAAAAAGCAACGCTACCGCTGTCAACGATCTTTCTCCACCGGACAACAAGTTTAGACTTTGAAGTTTTTTCCCAGGTGGTTGAGCAGTTATTTCAATTCCAGAACTTAGAACATCATCTTCGGTCAATTTAAGACTTGCATATCCTCCATTAAAAAGTTGTTTAAAAATCGCAATAAATTTTGTATTTATTTCTTCAAATTTTTTGGTGAATACCTCTTTCATTTCTCTATTAAGCTTATTAATAGCACTCATGATATCTTCCCTGGATTCAATTAAATCATTTTTATTTTTAGTCATAAAATCAAATTCTTTTTTAACTGATTCATATTCTTGAATACTATCTACAGAAAAAGAACCTATATTTCTTAAATCATTGATAATTTTATTGATTTCTTTCTGACTAATTTTAATATCAGAATTAGATTCTATTTTGTCTATATTAATATCATAGAGCTCATTAATATCTATTTTTATATTATTTAACTTCTCTGTTGTATTTAAAGCCTTTTCAATTAATGAGTTATTGCTTATTTCTATTTTTTGAACACTAGCATTTGAATCATATATTGATTGCTCAATCTTTGTTAACTCTGATTTAAATTCATTCATATTGGACTTCATATTTAAAATTTCATTATTTAGTCCAGAAATAATATCATCATAATCAATAGTTTTAGATTTTATATCATTTTTATGGCTTTTGTATTTAGAAATATTTTTATGAATTTCATCAATTTTAACTGAATTAACTTTAAAGTTATCTTCTAAATATTCTTTTCTAATTTTTGCATCATTTAACTGATTATTAAATATATTTAAATCCCTTTGTACAGAAGAGTATTCAGATTTTAAACTAATCATATTCATTTTTTCCGAATTATATTGTTCTTGTAATTTTTCAATTTCAACACTTAATTCTTTTAAAAGACTTTCTAATTCTACAATTTGATTTTTTAAATCAGTTTCTTGTAAATCATTTGCATCACTTTGTATAGTATTTGAATTCAACTTATTATCAAAATCACTAATATTAGATTTCAAATATTTAATTTCAAACTGTTTGTCCTTGATGTTGCTATAACAAGCATACCTTTCAGTTCTTAATTTTACAATCTTATCTTCAATAATTTCTAAATCGGATTTGTTTTGATTTACAATATCAATATTTTCTTCGTATATTTTTTTCAAATCGTTGTATTCATTAACACAGTCTTTATACAAATTTTCAACAGAATTTAAACTATTTTTCGTTGATAGTATTGAGTAATTGGAAGGCTTTTTATATCCACCTACCATTGAACCCCAACTATTAATGATATCACCATCTAATGTAACTATTCTATAGTTTTTGTATTTCGAACTTACGATAATAGCATCTTCCATATTTTGAGTAACAAGTGTTTTCTGTGCAAAATAATCTAC
>OIFQ01000215.1_pt1 | contig 12370 bp, 10 predicted proteins | sample 1582051 | NCBI WGS metagenome assembly OIFQ01 (sample SAMN07501058, study PRJEB24779) | human gut metagenome | isolation source: stool | host: human infant | place: USA: Pittsburgh, PA | reverse complement strand
GGCAACAAACAAAAGATATTATTGGATAAAATTAAAAGAAGAATTTTTCACAGACAAAATAAACAGAGGACATTGTCCTTAATGAGTCCAACCCATGTCCGACAAGAGATAGAGAAAGATATAGAGATAGATAAAGAGATAGATAAAGAGAGAGAGGGAGAGATAGAAAAGATTTAACATTTTTGGTATAATTATAGCAATTATACTTTGAAGATATGATGGAGAATTAGCTTACAAGCTTTAAGCTGAATGAAATAAAGAGAAAATGGCTACAAGTTGTAGTCCAAAAAATATACTGGAGGTGCATTTTGTGGCAGATCAAAATAAAGAAATAGTAGTAATCAATGAAGATACGATTAAGAATAGGATTTACTATATAAGAAATCAAAAGGTTATGCTTGATTTTGAACTTGCTGAAATCTATGGATATACAACGACAAGATTTAACGAGCAAGTAAAAAACAATTCGGAGAAATTTGATGATGATTTTATGTTTCAGTTGACGAAATCAGAGTTTGAAAACTTGATATCGAAAAAATCGACATCAAGTTGGGGCGGTCGTAGAAAACTACCTTATGCTTTTACAGAGCAGGGTATTTATATGCTTATGACTGTATTAAGAGGAGAACTTGCCGTTAGACAGAGCAAGGCTTTAATACGAATGTTTAAGCAAATGAAAGACTTTATTATTGAAAATCAAGATTTTATCAGTTCAAAAGAATTAGTACAAATTGCCATTCAAACCAACCAAAACACAAAAGATATTGCAGGAATAAAATCTCAAATGGCTACAAAAAAAGATTTGAAAAAGGTAATGGATAATTTTATAGACCCGGAAACATATAAACATTTCCTCTTGATGAATGGAGATAAGATAGAAGCTGATGTTGCCTATACAAAAATATATAAATCAGCAAAGAAAAGCATTTATGTAATAGATAACTATATAGGACTTAAAACATTAGAACTTTTAAGAGCTGCAAGAGATAAGACTCAAATCATAGTCTTTAGTGATAATGTCAAGAATAAGGATATGCTTACAAAAAATATCTTAGATGATTTTAGAAAAGACTATCCTAATATAGACCTGAAACTGAAGATAGCAGGTAAAAAATATCACGATAGATATATAGCAATAGACTGTGGAACAGAAAATGAAGCCTTTTATCTTTGCGGAGCTTCGTCAAAGGATGCGGGAAATAAAATATCAAGTATTACCAAGATAGAAGAATCTTCTAAAGATATGTACCATGATATGTTTAGTAAGATGTTAAATAATAAAGACTTAAAAATTTAATATACAAAAATAAAAATCAAAATAATGTACGCAAGGCGGTAGAAGTAAAAACTATCGTCTTTTTTATTTGAAGAAAGGTAGGAGAGCATGGCAGATAAAAGAATGTTTTCACTAAAGATAGTGGATAGCGACTTATTTTTGGATATGCCACTAAGTAGTCAATGCCTGTATTTTCATTTATCAATGAGGGCAGATGATGATGGTTTTGTAAATAATCCTAAGAAAATCATCAAAATTATCGGAGCTAATGAAGATGACCTGAAAATACTTATTGCCAAAGGCTTTGTGATAGTCTTTGATCAGGGAATTATCGTCATTACTCATTGGAAGATAAATAACTATATTAGAAAAGACAGATACAAGCCAACAATGTATATAGAGCAGAAACAGCAGCTTTATCAAACGGAAAATGGGGCATATATTTCAGAAGAAAAAGTTGGTTGTCATCTGGTTAACCAAAGGTTGTCAAGTGGTCAACCCAGTATAGGTAAGGGTAGATTAGATAAGGTTAGTATAGATAAGGGGAGAGAAGAACAGTCCACCCCCATTTTTTATGGAGAATTCAAAAATGTAAGGCTAAGCAAAGAAGAATATAAAAATCTAAAAGAAAAACTAAACTCACACACAGAAATAATGATAAATAAACTATCAAGATACATGAAAAGCAGTGGAAAGACCTATCAAAACCACTATGCAACAATCTTAAATTGGTATGAAGGAGATAAAGATAAACTAACACAGAAAGGTTTAAATAAAAAAATGAACTATGATGTAGGAGAATCTTTATAGATAAAAAAGAGGTGGAAAGGTACTATTAAAGACTTTAAGTCTAAAAGGTATCAAAGTATGCCAGAGATAAAAAAATATAAATATGACACTTTAAAGGCGATTAGAAAATTAAAGAAAAGCCAGAAGACTTTTAGATGTAAATGTCAACCCCAAAATGGTCCACAGTTATTATCGGAAAGTGGTCCACATATAGTAAAAAATTGATCACATATCTCTTTCCCCTAGGGGAAAGGCATTTTACACAGTCTCTTACAAAAATTTAAAGACCATCATATTTTATTTAAAATTTATGACAGAATAATTTTTTTCGACTAGACGATAAAAAAAAAAGATGATATATTGATATTGATATTGATTATCAAATAGCACATAGAAAGAAGGTTAATATGAAACTTTATAAGAAATTATTTTCCTATATGCCTGAAAGAAAAATCCATGGAATACTTGCGGCGATGCTAGCTGTAGTTGGGAATTTGCTACAGTTCTATGCTTATTATTTAATTTGGATTTTGCTTAGAGATGTATTTTGTGGAGAAGATCTAATGAACCTTAAGATTTTCTCTATAAAAATTCTAGTTCTCTTTGCCAGCTGTAGTATCTTCTACTTTGGCGGGACATGGATGAGTCACTTAGCTGGATTTAGACTTGAAACTAGGCTTCGTGAAAAAGGACTTAGGCATCTACTTAGGGCTTCAAATACTTTTTTTGACACCCATAACTCTGGTGAGGTAAGAAAGATAATCGACAACAATGTGGAACAAACACACATGATTGTCGCCCACCTCATAACAGATCAAACTATGGCAGCTTTAACTCCTATACTCATGATAGCCTTGACCTTTGCAATTGACATCTATCTTGGAATATTTTTTGTAATCATCATTCTACTCAGTATGTACTTACTCTACAAAATGATAGGAGACCAATCATTTATGAAGAAGTACATGGAGAAGCTAGATGAAATGAATGCTGGGGCTGTGGAATATGTAAGAGGAATGCCGGTTGTGAAGATTTTTAACACGCCACTAATCGGTTTTACAAAACTTTACGACTCAATCATGGTCTATAAGGACATGGTCTACAAATATTCGATGTCCTGCAGGATTCCCTATGTCCTTTTCCAATGGCTTTTAAATATTTTTATAATCACGCCAGTCTTTCTAGCGATATTTATGGTTTCAAAAGGACAAGATCCTAATATCTGGTCAGCAAAAATTCTATTTTTCACTTTATTTATGGGATTATTTTTCGTAGATCTAATGAAGATTATGTATGTTTCCATGTATGTTTTTCAAGCTAACTCTGCTGTAGATAATCTTGAAAATCTGTTCACAGAGATGAAAGAAAAAGAAATAGTTTTTGGTACACAAAAAGATTTACAAAAGAAGAATATAATCTTTAAAAATGTTGATTTTTCATACGATGACAAGAATAAGATTTTACATAATTTTTCTTTAAATCTTGACGAGAACAAAGTATATGCTCTTGTAGGTAGCTCTGGATCTGGTAAGTCTACCATTGCTAAGTTAATCTCTGGACTATATCCTGTGGATTCTGGAGAAATTTTAATCGGCGACAGAAATATTTCTTCCTACGATGGAGAAAGCTTGATGAAAAATATCGGTATAGTTTTTCAAAATCCTAAACTATTCCAAGGAATTTCGATTTTTGAAAATGTAAAACTCGCAAATAAAGATGCAGATGATGAAGAGGTCTACAAAGCCTTAAAGCTTGCCCGCTGTGATGACTTTATAGATAAGTTCAAAGACAAGTACGATGCGATAATAGGTGCTGAAGGGATAAATCTATCTGGTGGCGAGAAACAGAGAATCTCCATTGCGAGAATATTTTTGAAAGATCCAAAGATAATTATCCTTGATGAAGCTTCTGCTGCTGCAGATCCGGAAAATGAATATGAATTACAGATTGCCTTTAAGGAACTCATAAAAGATAGGACGACAATTATGATTGCTCATAGGCTTTCTTCGATTCGTGGAGTGGACGAAATTCTACTGGTTGAAGATGGAAAAATTCTAGAGAGAGGAAGCCACGATGAACTTATGAAGGAAGACAGCAGGTATAAGAAGTTTATCGAAATGTACAATGAAGCAAATGAATGGAGGGTTGATCTATGAAAAACTATTTAAAAGATAGATTTGCACTTACGGACAAAGGTGCAGAAGGAACCATCGTTGCGATTAAATATTCTACCTTAAAGAATCTGTCCTACATGCTTCCTATGTTTCTTCTTATGTATGTCATGCAAGGTCTCTTGGGTCTAGGCAAGTTTAATCTCAAGATTTCGGTGGTTTTATATATAGTAATTGCTCTTATAATGATTTTCGTAATAAATAAAGATTACATTACAACCTATAATGAAACCTATAAAGAATCTGCAAATTTAAGGATTGAACTTTCTGAAATAATAAAAGATCTTCCCCTTAGTTTCTATTCAAAAAGAGATTTAACTGATTTTTCTCAAACGATTATGAAGGATGTAGAGGCAATGGAGCATGGTCTTTCTCATGCAGTTTCAGGTTTTTATGGCTTTATAATAAACCTAGTTATTATTTCCATTTTGTTGCTAATTGGAAATGTAAAGCTTGGTCTTGCAGTTATAGCTCCAATTTATATTTCTGCTATTTTGAATTTGACTTCCACCAAAATCCAAAAGAAGGCGACGGCGACCTACTACAAAGAACAGAGAAAGTCTTCGAAGATGTTCCAAGAACTAATAGATCTATCCACTGAAATCAAATCCTACAATTTGACTGAAGAAAAGGAAAAAAGTGGCATTGACTTTGTTAGGTCCTTAGAAAAGAAACACATTAAGTCAGAACTGGGACAAGTTATCCCCATTGTTTCTGCAACAGTTGTGGCAAACTTATCCCTAGCCCTTGCAATATATGTTGGATTAAATAGCTTGATAAATGGAGAAATAAATATCTTGTATTTTGCAGGCTACCTATTTGCTTCAGCAAGATTAATTGATGGAGTTGCTGCCTTTAACCAATTTTATGGAGAGTTAATGTACATGGATTCTCCAATAGAAAAGATAAAGGCACTTAGATCAGAAGAAATCCAACCGGGAAGAGAAACAGAATTTAAATCATTTGATATAGAAGGAAAAAATGTAGAATTTTCTTATCTCGATGACAAAAAAGTCATAGATAATATTTCATTCAAGGCTTTGCAGGGAAAAACTACTGCTCTTGTTGGTCCATCTGGTTGTGGGAAGTCCACTCTAATAAAATTGGTGGCAAGGCTCTATGATTATGACAGAGGAGAAATCTTAATAGATAAAAAAGAGATAAATAAGGCGAGGACAGAAGATTTATTTAAACATATTTCCATGGTGTTCCAAGATGTAATTCTATTTAACGGTTCTGTAATGGAAAATATAAGGCTCGGCAGACCTACTGCAAGTGATGAAGAAGTGCTAGAAGCTGCAAGGCTAGCGAACTGTGACGAATTTGTAAAGAAACTTGAGAATGGATACGATACGGAGATCGGCGAAAATGGATCTAACTTATCTGGAGGAGAAAGACAGAGAATATCCATAGCAAGAGCATTTTTAAAGGATGCAGAAATAATCCTACTAGATGAAATTGCGGCATCACTTGATGTGGAAAATGAAAAATATATCCAAGAATCTCTAAATAAATTAATTAAAAATAAGACGGTGATGATAGTTTCCCATAGGATGAAATCAATCAGAAATGTAGATCAAATCATAGTTATGAAAGATGGAAAGATAGAAGATTTTGGAAAACACGATGAACTTATAAAAGAAAGTAAAACTTACCAAAAGATGATTGAATCATCTAAAAAATCTGAAGAATTTATATATTAAGGAGGAAAAAATGAATAAATTTGGAATTCGAGATTTAATAAATGCAGGAGTATTTTCGCTTTTAACTGTAATGGCACTCTGGTGTGGAGGTATGATAGGTTTTATACCTGTACTTATGCCCCTAGTTCCATTTGCTTGCGGTTTAGTTTCAGGACCAGTATTTATGCTTTATTCAACAAAGATAGATAAATTTGGCATGATCTTAATCATGGGAATAGTATTTGGACTTACATTTTCAATGTCAGGTCATGGAGCGATAGTTCTACCTGCCATAATTTTATTGTCATTAATCTGTGAAATTATATTAAAAAAGGGTGGCTATAAGTCAATAAAAACTGCAAGACTAACCTACACAGTCTTTATGATTTTTGCAGCTGCAAATTTAATACCAATCTACTTTGCTAGAGATGCCTATTTACAGTCTTTAATCGACCAAGGCTATGGGGCTGAATATGCAGAAAAACTACTCTCAGTTATGCCAAACTGGTCCTTTATACCTGTAGTTCTACTAGGTATGCTCGGTGGATACATAGGATGTACCATTGGAATTAAAATCTTAAATAAACATTTTAAAAAAGCGGGAATGGCTTAATGAAAATTGATTTTAGGACAAAATTATTCTTAACAATTATCATAGGGGTATCTGCAACAGAAGGTTCCATTAGTATGAGTTATAAATACCTTGGAATTTTGTTAGCTATATTTCCATACCTACTTGCAATCCTAGATAAAAAATGGTCCCTTATTGGTAAGGGACTTTTTTATACTGGGATAGCCGTAGTAGGACAGATAGTAGCATCCAAGTATCCAAATTCTTATTTAGGGATGGTCTTTAATCTCTACTGCGGAATAATACTTAGAATACTTCCAGGAGTGATGATGGGTTATTACACTGTGACAACTACTAAGATGAGCGATCTCGTCTATTCACTAAAGAAAATCAAATTTCCAGACTATATAATCATACCAATTTCTGTAATGTTTAGATTTTTCTATTCTATAAAAGAAGATTACAAAATCATCGGAGAAGCTATGTACATGCATGGACTTACGATGAAAAACTTCTTTAAAAATCCGGCGAAGATACTGGAATATAGATTTGTGCCATTACTTATGATTGTATCTCAAACAGCGGACAATGTTGCGATATCTGCCATGACAAGAGGCATGAAAATGAATAAAGAGAGGTCTTCCATATCATGTGCAAGGCTTAAAATGGCGGACTATGTCCTACTTAGTTTCGGAATTTATATAATAATATTATTTATAAGGATAAAAATATGCTAGAATTTAAGAATTTTTCTCTTTCATTCAAAGAAGATGAGGGAGAAAATAGAATACTTGAAGATATAAATTTAAAATTTGAAAAGGGATCTATAAATGTCATCACAGGCAGATCTGGATGTGGTAAATCATCTCTAATCAAGACTATAAATGGAATTATACCAGAAGTTGATATGGCAAAGATGGAAGGGGATCTTTTATTTGATGGAGAAAGTATTTTGAAGTTGGATATAACCGACAGATCAAAATTCATCTCAACAGTCTTTCAAAATCCAAAAAATCAATTCTACGCCATTAATTCCCTAGATGAAATCGCATTTGCCCTAGAAAACAGGAATGTTTCTAGGGATAAAATTTATGAAAAGATAGAATATTTTTCAAAACTACTAAATAGTCAGGATCTTTTAGGCAATGATTTATTCAAACTATCAGGAGGGCAGAAACAGCTAATAGCCATAAATTCTGTGGCGGTTATGGACAATGAAATATATATTTTCGACGAACCATCCGCATCCTTAGACAGAGAATCCATAGAAAAATTGACCCACTGCCTAGAGGTTTTAAAATCCTTGGGCAAGATAATAATCATCGCTGAGCATAGACTCTACTATTTAAAAGAAATAATGGACAGACTACTTGTAATTGAAAATCGGAAAATTTTATCCTATAGTAAAGATAGAATCTCAGAAGAAATACTTGAAAAGCACAGACTTAGAACCCTTAAAGACATAGAAAAAGAAGAACTTATAAGTAAAAGCTACGAAGTGAAGAACCTATTCGACCACAGTTTCGATGAAGAAAAATCACTTGTATGTAGAGATTTTTCCTGCCAATATGAAAAAAATCCCAAGCTATTTGATTTTTCAATGAGCTTTGATCCGGGAATATATTTCATAATAGGAGCAAATGGAATTGGTAAATCTTCATTTATAAGAAATCTTTGCGGTCTTAATAAGAAGCAAAAGGGCGAAGTATTTTACAAAAATAGAAGAATAAAAAACCATGGAGACTATATTTCTCTAGTGATGCAGGATATCAATTATCAGCTATTTACAGAATCCGTTTTAACGGAGATGAAAATAGTAACAGATGACGAAAAAAAGATTGAAGAAATATTAAAGAAACTAGAGCTCTGGGATAGGAGAGAAAGCCACCCACAGAAGTTATCTGGAGGAGAAAAACAAAGACTTGCTCTGGGACTAGCAATGGCAAGTCCAAAGGAAATCGTGGTGCTTGACGAACCTACATCTGGACTGTGTTTTGAAAATATGAAAAGACTAATTGGAATATTAAAAGAGATGAAAGATGAAGGAAAGACAATAATCGTCATAAGCCATGACTATGAATTTATAAAAAATTCGAAAGAAAATATAGTGGAGTTTGTATGAAAGAGAATAGACTTAAATCTTGGGGGTTCGAAGAATTTCCCACAGAGGATCCTAGAATTATAAATTATATAGGCTTAGAAAGCCCTGAAAATAAGATGACCTCTTACGAAATATTTCCGGGGGTCTTTGTACTCTACATCAGTCTAAAGAAGAAATACAACGCCCATAACTCTTCTACGGAGGGAAATAGAGGCTATAGGATAGGATACTGCTATGAAGGCAATCATTTCACTTACATAAACAATAGCAAAGTTCTCATAACTACAAATGAAATATTCGTAGGAAGATCAATACCAAATTCAAAATTTTCTTCCACAACAAGTCATCGAACCACGGCATTTAACATAGTAATAGCAGATAAAATCTTGGATAAAAATTCCCCCTACTTTCCATACATTGGAGAATTTATATATAAATTTAAAAATGTAAAAGACATGGGATGTGCCATTAAAAACGAAGATTTGGTAAAACTTGCAAATGAATTAATTCAAGCACTTAAAGAAAGGGATATGCTATTTATAAAATTAAAATCCTTGGAACTCATATATAGAATAGGAAAAGTTGGCATAAATCCAAGTAAGACCAATTATTTCACGCCCGGAGGGGATAAACTTATGGAAGAGGTAGAGAAATATATGAAAGAAAACCTGGATAAAAATCTAAACTTAGATCATCTAGCGAAAAAATTTAAAATATCAAAATCTACTCTAAACACAAAGTTCACAAGATCCTTCCAATACACACCGATGAAGTATATCCAAAGGTTAAAACTAATATATTCGGAGGATTTGCTTATAAACACAGATAAATCCATACTAGAAATAAGCAATGATCTAAACTTTCAGAATCCATCTAACTTCAACAGAGCATTCAAAGATTTCACAGGACTTAGTCCTAGCCAATATAGAAAACAAAACGAACCTGAATAATAAAATTTAGGTTCGTTTTAGATTTTTCATAACAGAATCCAAAAAATCTCATCTATTTTTTATTTCTAAATATAAAATGGTATAAAGAAGATAAAGATAAATTAAGACATCAAGGAGGAAATAAAAAAATGAACTATGATGTAGGAGAATCTTTATAGGTAAAAAGAGGTGGAAAGCCACTATTAAAGACTTTAAGTCTAAAAAGGTATCAAAGTATGCCAGATATAATAAAAATGTAAATATGACACTTAAAAGGCGATTAGAAAATTAAAGAAATGTTAGAAGACTTTTAGATGACAGTTACCAAGAGGGTCTAATTTTCACTGCAACTTATGCATTGGGAATTGGACCTTTTTACATAAGCAAATTCTATTTCAAAATTGGTTACCAATAAAGACTTCTTTTCACTGTTAAGTATAAGAGGGTAATTTTAAACAATTTTGTTTCATCAAGATAAGTATTTTCTGATGGTTAAATTTTAAAAAGATTAATAACTCTCGATAAATTTTGAACCTTAACAATTGAATAGACCAAGACAAGACGTTAATTATTTTTGGAGCGTAATAACCTATCCGCCAAGATCTTTCGGCTGAATAATTCGGCAAAAAAAGTTCTGCTAAGCAAAAAGAAAGAGAGCGATAAGTAAGAGTTTGAATATAGGGAGGGATACCCTATCCGCTATGAAGAAAATGAGGATAATGATACTTCTAAGGTTGAAGCCGGCTCATCCGGAATAGAGGCGGAGGTGAGATTCCTATGTTGCTAATCCAAAGCACTTGTCAATGTCGTAAAACTTAATTAAACAAATAATTATTAGATATAAAACTTTAGAGAGAGGAGGTATATATTGGACAATGACTGGAATGGATTGGCTGATTTAATAGCAAATCTGATTGCAAAATATGCTGGTGCTTTAGATTTAGATAATCTGCCCGATCCAACGCCAGCAAAAAATCAAGAGATGAAAAATAGTTTTGACAAGGCAAAAACACAAATTGAGACGGACTAATAAAAGTGTTATAATATACTTGAAATGATAGTCCAAACTTAAATTAAAAAATCAAAGTTTATATATGATATAGAAAAGTTATATTGAGGTTAATGCTATGTCAAAAGAAAAAATAAAAGTATACCTCTATACACGAGTATCTACGTCAATACAGATAGAAGGGTATTCGTTAGAGGCACAAAAATCACGAATGAAAGCTTTTGCTATTTACAACGATTATGAAATTGTTGGAGAGTATGAAGATGCCGGAAAGTCTGGCAAGTCTATTGAAGGTAGAATACAGTTCAATCGAATGATGGAAGATATAAAATCTGGAAAAGATGGAGTGTCTTTTGTTCTTGTGTTTAAGTTATCAAGATTTGCAAGAAATGCCGCTGATGTTCTTTCTACACTTCAGATAATGCAGGATTATGGAGTTAATCTTATCTGCGTTGAAGATGGCATTGATTCATCTAAAGATGCCGGGAAACTAATGATTTCTGTTTTATCAGCTGTGGCTGAAATAGAAAGAGAAAACATTCGTATTCAAACAATGGAAGGTCGCATTCAGAAAGCAAGGGAAGGAAAATGGAATGGCGGCTTTGCTCCGTATGGATATAAACTTGAAGATGGCAAACTGTTTATAAATGAGGAAGAGGCAGTTGCAATAAGAACGATTTTCGACCAGTATGTAAATACTACGATAGGCGCCAATGGGCTATCTAAATACTTAGAGAATCATGGAATTAGAAAAATCCCAAGACAGAATGGTAAGAATCCTTTGTTTGATGCAGGTCTTATAAGAAAGATATTAAAGAATCCCGTATATAATGGGAAAATAGCATTTGGAAGAAGAACTTTAGAAAAAGTTCATGGTACAAGAAATGAATATAAGCAGGTTGAACAAGATGAGTATCTAATATCTGAAGGGATACATGAAGCTATAGTTTCCGATGAAGTTTGGCAAGCTGCTCAGGTTAAGCTAAAATCTCAAGCAAAGAAATATGAGCATGTGAATAAAGGAAAAGATACACGCACGCACTTGCTTTCTGGAATTGTAAAATGCCCTATATGTGGAGCGGGAATGTTTGGAAACAAGTGTACCAAGAAAAAGAAAGATGGCACAAAGTATAAAGATTTTTATTATTATGGTTGTAAACATAGGCAGATGATAAGAGGTCATAAGTGTACATTCCGTAAGCAAATTAGAGAAGAATTGTTAGATGATGCTGTTGCAGAGGTGATTGTCAAGATTGTAAGTAATCCGAAATTTGCTTCTATGATGCAAGAAAAAATCAACATGAAGGTGGACACCTCTGAAATAGAAAAAGAAATAGATAATTACCAAAAGGAATTGAGGAAGAGTCATTCTACAAAGTTTAAGCTAATTGAGGAAATAGATAATTTAGATGTTGAAGATAAGCATTATAAGAGAAGGAAACAGGATTTAGATGATAGACTATATCGTATGTATGACAAAATAGATGAATTAGAATCATCACTAATTGATGCGAAAGCAAAGAAACAGACTATTGAAGCTGAAAAACTCACAGGAGATAACATATATAAGGTTCTGATCTATTTTGATAAACTCTATAAAATCATGAATGATGTAGAGCGTAGGCAGTTAATTACAGCTTTGATTTCTGAAATTCAAGTTTATGAAGAAAAACAACCTAACGGACAATGGCTAAAATCAATTACTTTCAAGCTCCCAATTATAGACGATGACTTGAATATAAGTTTGGACAATGATGAACAAGTTGAGACTATAGCGTTGATACAAAAGATGTAAATTTAGAAATCCTGCATTTTAAGCAGTTTTATAAGCATTTTGTCTTC
>OIFQ01000214.1_pt1 | contig 12373 bp, 9 predicted proteins | sample 1582051 | NCBI WGS metagenome assembly OIFQ01 (sample SAMN07501058, study PRJEB24779) | human gut metagenome | isolation source: stool | host: human infant | place: USA: Pittsburgh, PA | reverse complement strand
TGCTGCAATCGTGAAAGCACTTGGTTCAGTGTTTAAAAGGTACCCTGCTGGCGCTTTGGTTTCCACAAATTGATATTTGCCTGGGGCTAAATCCGTCACTGTGACTTTTCCGTTTGCATCCGAAACTACGTGTTCTCGAACCGCTTGTCCTGTGGTATCAAGGACTGAAAATTCAGCACCTGCTAATGGATTGCCTGCTTGGTCTTTTTTAATTAGTTCAGCAGAACCTTGGTAATTAAGCATTTTAACATGAACATCATGAATTTGTCCGCTCGTGTTTTGTGTCACAATGAACCGTTTGGGTGTCGTGTCTAAAAGATAGCCTGTCGGTGCTTCGATTTCTGTGAACTGATAAAGCCCCGGTTTTAAACTATCCACCTCTAACTGGCCATTCGCGTTGGTTCGATCCGGCGCAAGGGGAACTTCTTCCCAATGAGTAAACGGCGTGGTTACGGCATGCTCTAATTTAAAGCGAGCATTGACTAACTTTTTACCCTTCTCATCCATTTTTTCTAAAAATACTTTATTGACATCGTTTTTAATAATGGTTGGTTGTGCTCCTTCGGCTGAAGTTTCTTCATCAATAGTAATGACTCGGCCTTTAGCTAATTCGTCCGAAACTGTATAACCTTCTGGTGCTTTTGTCTCCACCAAAATGTATTGCCCTTGCGGCAACCCACCAAATGTGATAACCCCAGTGGCGTCTACTGTACCTTCACGTAGGACTTGTGTTTTGGCTTGGTCCCAAATTTGGAAATGGGCGCCTGCTAAAATAGTCGTCCCATCCATGGCTGTTTTCTTCAGCTGAATTTTGCCTTTAGTCCCTGTGGCATGACCGCCACTGTGATCAATGTCAACGACCACATCGCCATTGTCATCCCCATGAACGACTTCTGAACCATTTCCAGTAATTGACACTTGGTTGGATACCGTGTCTGTACTCCCCGCCGCTGAAGAAGTCACTAAACTACGATATTCCATATAATAAGGTGCTTCAATATGGGCCATTTTAACGACAATTTTTTGTTGTCCTGTTTCATTATCGGTGGTAACTTCCAGTGTGTAATCTTTTCCTTCTTCTAAAATAACAGATTTATCTGGCGTAATCGTTCCGTCTTCTGTTACGTTGGTACCGTAAATCACCAATGACTCGGGATCTAACACTTGATTTGGTGAGGGTGTATCAGTAATAACCACATCGTCTAAAACCGATTGGGCGCCATTGATCATTACATGCCAGTACACATGATCTGGATCATCTTTGTGGTATTCGCCACCTTTTTTCACTGATTCGCCACCATGTTGAATAGAAACTTTTCCTGTCACATCACGTGAAGAACCTTGGTTTGTATAAGATGCGGTATTGTCATAACTAGCCGAACCTTCGATAACTTTTTCATCAACAGACGTCTTAAATTCAATCACATACGTACGACTATCATTAGGAAAATCAACACGCCAAGTATTTTGGTTTTTCTCGCTTGGTTCTTCCATTGTGATATCCGTCAACGGTTGCGTTGGCTTCACTTTTTCAACCGAACCATCTGGTTTTGTATTGCCTTCATAGACTTTCAAGCTCCCAGCCAAATAGGTTTGATTGGCTAAAATTGGATCCGTCAAAAAGGCGTCGACTAAACGATTATTACTTAAATTAACCGCAATCGTCCAAGTGATTTCTTTGGTGACGGCATTGTAAACACCGCTTTTTTGCGCATTTAAATCAAAAGCAGGTAAAGGTTTAAACGGTTTACTATCTTCTGAATGATGATTGTTTCCTGCTTCATCCGTCCAATCAATGGCAGCGGTATTTCGATAATGGTCCAACGCAGGATTGTTAGCGTCTAACTCGGTAACATCGAAAAAGGTAGTATAAGTTATGTGGAAGGCATCACTTGTTTTGGCATACGCCCCTATAAAACTTACCTTAAAGCCTGTTTCACCATCTGCATTACGAGTTATTTCTACCATGAAATCCTTGCCTAACGTCAACTGAGCACCAGTGGTTGTATCTTTGACAACCAACGAATTGGGTACCATAGTTAAGCCAGGAACTGGTTCGTACGTATCCGTAATCACGGCATTTTCCATCAAATAATTATTTTGATTCACAGCTAACGTCCAACCAATCGTTGAATTTTGATAATCAACTGCGCCAGTGTTTTTAATAATATTTTGTTGACTGGCTGTGCCATCACCTTCTGAATGCTGACCAGTGCCGACATCCACACGATTATTCACGGCAACATCGCCTTCGACAATTCCATCAACTTTGGTTTTATAATCAATCTTGACTGCGCCAGTCACATCATGTAAAAAGTCAATTGCAAAGGAACCGTCTCCGTTGATTACCACTTTGTAATCTTTTCCTTCCACAAGTTCTGCTCCAACGACTTCATTTCCTTTGTCATCAAATGTCACTGAATATAAATGTAAAGAATCTGGTTCAAACGTTAAATTATCGCCCATTGTGTCTGTAATGACTGCTTGGTCTTTTGGAATGGTTTGTTCACCATAGTTGTAGTTAATTTCCCAAGTGAATTCTTGATTGGCTTCGTCGTAATCTATATTGCGCTTATCTAACATTTTGCCATAGGTTGCCGTCACAGTTGCTTCAGCATCTAACCCATTTGGATTATTATCACTTGTTAACGTCGCGTGATTTTTAAAAGGCACATCGCCGCCGCCATCTGGAATAACCGCCTCGTCAATCGTCGTTTGGTACTCAAGACGATACGCTTTATTGGTGTCACCTTTAATCGTCACATTGCCATTTTTATCAACGATATATTCATCTGGACTAAGTTCGCGACCCACTTCTTTAATTGTTCCATCAAGATTCATCACTAATTCATAGACTTTCACTGACTTAAAGGTATTCCCTGTTGGCCATGTTTCCGTCACAGTTGGGTTTGTTTGATCTTTCATCGCTTGATTGATATCTACCGTCCAAGTAATCGCACTAGGATTGGGCGTTCGATCAAAATGGCCTTGTTTATCAATTTGTTGTTCGGTATCTGGGACAATCGGAATCACTACAGGCGGCAAATCTTCTTGTGTAGGAATATCAATCACCCAATCTCCTGGGCCCCGCCCATCTGAATCATTCAAATGAGTATCTAAAGAAAAGTCCCCGTGAATGTCACTTTCAGACGTGATTCGCTCATTAAAGGTAAAACGAACCGTACCATCTTCACTAATTGTGTAGGTTCCATAGACATTTCCTTCTGCATCAACTAAATCACCTGAACCTGGTTTATTAGGTTTCAAATTGCCAGGTAATTGAAACTCGAAGTAATCGCCTGCTTTCATTTGTTCCCGCACATCTTCTGGAATCGACCAGTTAAAGTTCCAATGAATGGTCACATCTTCTTTATACGGCGGTGTTGCTGGTGTGCCATCAGGATTTAAATAAATCGGATCTTCAAAATTATCGATAATCGTTGTTTCATCACCTGTAAAATAGTCACTGATATCTGTTGGTCCTGCTACGCGCGGTTTGACAGTCGTAGACTCGGTTGTTTTACTTTCTATCGCTTTTGTCGTGCTGGCGACAGTTTCTTCGGACGAACGAGGAACAGAGGAGTTTGTAGATGCTTCTTCTGTTGGACCTTCATTCGCTGATGCGGCTGGCGAACTCGTGATTGCCGTTGATTCTGTCGGATCAGTACCAGTATTTAACGTCAACGCTCGTTGCTGTTGTCCATAAGAAAACGTCACATCTTCTGTAACTGTAGGGTTCAACGTTAAGACTAACGTATCTGCTAACGCTTGCTGATTCAATTCAATTTGAATCTGTTTCTTCTGGTCATCCACTTGAATCTTGCGCGTATTATTGGGCGCTGCCCAATGTGCAGCTTTGATTGACACATTGGCACTATAATGCACTACAACCTCTTGTGTTACTGGTTGTGCTTTTCCTTGAAGCGCTAAGGTCATTTCTTGTTGGCTGGTTTGCTTCACTTCTCCTAACGTTAACTGGCCATCGCTGTTAACATCTTCCGCCAAAGCCATGAGTGGTGTGCCATAATTTAGAACAAGTAACAAACACATCAACCCGTAGAGCCAACGGTTTACCATTGGTCCATTCTTTCTCATTTCTTTCATCCTTCCTCTACTAACGACACATAGAAGAGAACGTTCAATTCGTACCAATTTTTTATTTTAAACCAAATAAGTGAGTGCTCTTCTGTTGTCTTTCTTCCTTGCTAAAACAGACAGCCAACACACCTTTTCTTTTTATCTCCTCAAAACGCACTCTTACTTCGAATGCGGATTCATTTTCTGCTTTTTCCTATAGACTCTTCTATAAGAATAAGAAGAGTATAACGAGATTTTTCAGCGAAAATTATCAACAACTTCTCCTCCAAATAGAAAAAGTTGATGAAATCCCAGAAACCCTTTTCATCTTTATGAAAACACGTCCTTATCCTTTCTTATTTTTACTATTCCTTCTTCCACTATACCGTTTTTTTTAATTTTTTTCATAAGAACTAACCAGACAAAAAAGCCTATTTGTATAAGCTATTTAATCTAAAAAATCAATAGACTCAAATTATCATTTTTGTTATTTAAATGTTTTATATAAACTGGTTGTTTTTCTTAATAATTTTTTGCTCTATCATTTTTTGTCCATGTTTTCTTCCATTTGACACATTCAGTTCTTCTTGATTTTTAAGAATAGATACAGTAGCATAAGAACAACTAGTTCTTTCACTGGCAATTGTCAAATGTCATTTAGAAAAGAATGCCCTATCTGTATTATCTGAAAAATCAAACAATCATAACCAATTAGAAAGGTGGTTATTATGTATAACTTATTAACCAAACAGGAAATTCAGTTACTTTCCCTAATTGAATACTTGTATGACAGTAAAGAAAAAGTCCCCATGCAAGTACTCCGACGAAAATATGAATTTTCCCATTACAATATCAACAATTTATTGAATCAATTAACTTTGTTAATTTCTCGAGTCAATACACATGAAAATGTACATATTCGCATCATTAATAATCAACAGTCCATAGAATTAGTTGCCGATGAAAATATCCCGATTGAGTTAATGAAAGAAGCTGTTGTCCGCGGGTCACTAACCTATATGTTAGCCCTGGATTTACTTTTAAAACGCTACACTTCAGCCAAAGATTTTTGTGAAGAGCACTTTATTAACTTTTCTATTTTTAAACAAGTCAGTGACCGTTTAAATAATCATCTAGCTAGATTTAATTGTTATTTAAACTTAAAAAGACGAGAAAAAATTTGTGGTAACGAGAAAGATTTTCGCAGTTTCTTTTATTCCTTATTCTTCATTTCAGGAACTTCTCTAGTACCATTTCTATCTAAGACTAATCAAGCACAATTGCAGAACTTCATTGAAATCATCAAAAACCGTTACCCTTACTTTACATATACTGATTTACGCAAATTAAAATTAATTATGTCCATAGGTTTACTCCGTTATCAATCCGGTTTTACAATCACCAATTATCCAGAAGTTGCTGCTATTAATTTGGCCTTTCCTTATTCAGAATTCCAACTATTAGTGAATGATTGTTTTATTGATGAACAAAAAGAGCCTGACACTTGGCAAGCTGAGATTCATTTTTATTATGATTTCTTCAGCACATTAACGATGTACTCTCTGGTCCAAATGGAAACCATCAACTTTGCCAACTTAGCGATCATGGGAATGGATAACAGTCCACACGCTACTTGGATTTTTGAAAAATGTACGCAATTACAGTTGGATTTAAGCGCAATAGAAGTGGTCTTTTTGTTGGTTAATTTATCCAATGCCAGTGAACGACTGATTCATTTCCCTGTGGAAGAGGAATTGAGCTATGAGGTTGCTAATGTCTCTTTGTATGAAAAACAATACCCAAATGTTTCACGAACAACCAACTATTTCTTAAAGCGTTTGCCTTTTGACAAACAACATCCACTAGATGCGTTATTTAAAGAAACCATTTTTTTAATTATTCGGAGTGTTTTATTAAATAAACAAATTCCTGTTAAAATTTTACTTCATTCATCTATTAATCAGATACAAGAAAATTGGTTAGCGAAGGAAATCAATAATTATTGCGATGTTCCTTTGAAATTTGTTAATCATATTCAAGAAGTGCCTGACTTAGTCATTACTGACAAAAATAATCCGCTTTTTCACGCCAGTAAAACTTTTTATTGGCATCCCGTTCCTTATTTAGATGAATACTATAACCTAAAACAAGTAGTTCGCAAAATTTATTTTGCCAAATTGCGTGGGGAAAACAGTTTGGAGGGAATCGGATGTTAACAGGGTTACTTGATGTACCTTATCGTAAAAGTTTTGCTCTTTTAGAAGAATTACTCGAACGTCGTGAAGCAGAAGAGCAAACATTGGCGATTTCTACTTTAGCCACTCAATTAAAAATGCAACAAAATACCATTCTACAATCCGTGGCTTTGCTCCAAACAGAAATTGAAAAGAACGGCTGGGAGAACTTATTTTCTTTGTCGGCAAACGCCAAAGAAATCACATTTTGGTTTGCACCCTATTTCCAACTATCGTTCTTGATGCCCTACTTTGTCAAAAAAAGTTTCGCGTATCAAGTACTGACCTATGCCTTTAACCATAATGCAATTGATAGCAAACATTTTGAAAAAGTCCTAGAAATTTCTTCATCAACCTTTACGCGAAAAATTGGACAATTAAACCAATGGCTCCAAAAATATCAGATTGAAATCAATTTAAAACGTACCAATGTGTTGGTGGGCAAAGAAAAAGATATCCGGATTTTCTTTATGATGCTTTTTTGGAACAATTACTCTGAAGGGGATTGGCCGTTGCACACGATTACTAAAAAAGAAGTCCATAGTCTCTTTCGACGTTTAAAACACTCTGTTTCTTTCAATACAACACAAGATTTTACAAAAGACTTAATTTTTTCTGCGGTGATTTTAGCGCGTTGGAAAGAGGGCTTTTTTATCAAAGAAACTTTCGTGGAGGAAGAAGCGATTGTTAATCCCTTTGTTAATCTGAGTGAATTTGAATTGTTTTTTAAAGAAGAAGCCTTACACCAAGTTCCAACAAAATTTATACAAAAAGAAGGCCTTTTTGCCTTTTTCTTATTGACGATTAGTGTCAGCTACGCCACACAAGATGTCTTGGAAATTCCAGCAGCACGGATGCATATGGTCCAGCTATTAGGCTCACCCATTAAAGAGATCATTTATCAACTAACGTCTTTTTATCAAATTAAATTGACATTTCACGAGTATCTTTATCTATATACTTCTATCCAAAATTTAAGTGTCTTTTTTAAGACCTTTGTCACGATTGCCAATCCATTTGTGCAAGAAAGCTTTTTAAAAGAAGCACTTCAAAAAAATCCAAGTCTCTACAAAGATGTGAAGCGCCTTACAATTGAAATGCTTCCGACATTGATTGGCAATGAAAAATTGTTAGTTGACTGCTTGTTTATTCTTTTTTGTACACTGAAAACGAAATCTTTACCACCGATTCGTGTCTTAGTAAGGACCAATCAAAGTAACTTAATTTTAGATACCCTTTATGAAAAGCTAAGTAAAGCCGTGGATAAAAAATTAATTTTTGTCGCTTCACCAGAAAAGCCTTTCGATGTAATTATTACAGATATCTTTTCAGAAGTTAGTGTCAAATCAACGGTTCCCACTTATTATGTTGATTTTTCCGCTAGCATTGGTGAACTAGCGCAAAGCTTAGAAAATTTAAATACACAAATTGTCACCAAACAAAGTCCACGCCACTTTTAAAAGTTTTCACGTGAAACATTTTAAGTGATAAAAATTACAAAAAACGCCAAAAGGTAGCAGAAAAACTGCTACCTTTTGACGTTTTTTACGAAAATTTTCAATGTTCCACTCTAGTGATACCGAAACGTAGAACATTCATTTACTAACTACTCATTTTACATGACGTTGTTATTTTCTGTCACCAATTCTAGCTCTTGCAAGTAATGATCCAAAGTCGCGTGATGTTGATCGACATCGGCTAACTCTGTTTCAATTTTAGCTAAACGCGTGTTCATGCGTTGAATTTCCGTTAGTGTTTGTTGTAAAACGTTTAAAATCCGTTCATCGTTAGGCATTGAAATCACTCCTTGTCCATTTATAGTTCTGAGCCGTGTTCAATCTCTTCAATCGTTTCAAGAGACAAATCTTTGGCATCATTTTTAGCTTTGTGGAAGACCATATATAAAATGGTACAAACGATTGGGATACAGCCTGCTAAGAAGTACATTTGTTGGAATGACATAAAGTTACGTAATTCACCTAAAACGTACGGACCAACCCCTAATCCAAGGTCTAAACCGATGAAATAAGTCGATAAAGCAATCCCGATACGGTGAGGACTTGGGCTTTCTTGAAGACAAACCGCTTGGCCATTTGACATGAAAGTACCATAACCTAAGCCAATTAATCCACCTGAAACTAATAACATCCAACCAGACGTAGTCATACTTAATAAGAATAAGCCTAGTGTTAAGAAAATGTAGCTCGGATACATGACGTAGCGTTCCCCTTTGACATCGAAAATCCGACCTGTCGATGGACGTGTTAAGGTAATCACGACCGCATAGACGATAAAGAAGAAGGTGCTGACGTCAACTAAATCGATTACTTTGACATAAGAAGATAAGAAAGATAAGACACTTGAATAAGCAAGCCCCATTAAAAAGGCGATAAATGTAATAAATAAAACTTTCTTTTCAACAAAACTATCAAAATTCCATTTAGATAAAGCTTCACGATGTTCAGGTGTTAACTCAATATTTTTCACTGGGAAAATGAAGCAAGCAATGGTTGTTAACAAAATTAAAATAATTGAAAAGTTAATAATGACATGGAAGTTGGAAACATTTAACAATAACATCCCAATAAATGGCCCAATGCCGGCTGCTAAACTAGTACTCAACCCATAATAATTGATCCCTTCCCCTTTTTTGTTTTTAGGGATATAGGCGGTGACAATCGCGTTGGTCGCTGTCGAAACGGTTCCGTAACCAAACCCATTTAAAAAACGGACCAGATAAAGAATGCCCATACTTGGCATATACATATACGCAACAGTCGTTAAAAGATAAAACAAAGCCCCATAACGTAAGACTTGTTTGCGCCCAATCAGTTCAAGGAGTTTCCCCATGAAAAGTCGTGCAAGCAATGTCCCGATGATGTAAATTCCTGAGGCCAAACCCGCTTGACCTAAAGTAGCGTGTAAGCTATCTTGCGCAATCACCGCAATAATAACCATTAATAAATAATAAACAAGATAGACAATGAAATTAATCACTGTAATACTGATAAAGCCTTTATTCAAAAGCTTTGTTGGTGTTTGTTCTGTCATAATTCTTTGAATTCCTCTCTCTTTTGTTCTGTTTATTTTGTGTTGCTATTTTTCAATAAAAGACCGCTATCCCCTCACTTTGATGACTTATCAAAAAATTTTCTGAAATTCATTTGCAGTTATTACTATACGAGATATCCGTTACAAAAAAATGTAAATTTGTGAATGATAAACGTTATCTACAAATAACTTCAACAAATGTTGTTGATTTTTGTTGAAAAGCCAAAATGACTAATGATTTTAATTAAAATAAGCTCTTGGCTAATTGCTCAAAATTTACTTTTCATACGAAACTTCCTCATACATAGAAAAAGAAAAATAGGGCATAAGCCGAAACGACTTATGCCCTATTTTTTTAAACTTTCTCTATTTTCGTCCTAAAATCCATGAAACGATGGCAACTAAAATCACTGCCCCGATAATCGATGGCACAATAGCCATCCCAGCTAAGCTTGGTCCCCATGTGCCTAAAATGGCTTGACCAATTGTTGAACCAACTAACCCTGCAATGATATTGGCAATAATACCCATCGATGATCCTTTTTTAGTAATTGCTCCAGCGATTGCCCCAATGACACCACCGACAATTAATGCCCAAATAAAGCCCATGATTGTTTCCTCCCTTTAACTGTTTATTCTACACGTGGTTCCATATTTTCTTTGACTTGTTCTGTTCCTTTATTCACAGCTTTTTTTGCTTTTTCTGTTTGTTCAGAAGCAAATTCACCGGTACTTTTGGCAGCGCCTGTGACTTTATCTTGAACCGTTTCGCTATCTTCTTCGTATTCTTCTTTTGATTTGATATCGACTACGTTAACATTCACTTCAATCACATCTAAGTGGGTCATTTTTTTCACTTCACGGCTGATTAATTCTTTCATTTTTTCGTAAATGTCTTGAATATCTTTGCCGTATTCTACTACGATATCCATATCAACAGCGACTTGTTTTTTACCAACTTCGGTATCAATACCCGCTGTGACGTTATCTGTGTTTACTAATTTTTCAGCAATATTTGAGAAAAAGCCGCCATCGACTGTTAATAGACCATCGACATTTTCTAAGGCTAAACCGATAATTTTAATTCACCTTTGATTGCATGATCTTCTGGTGTGTGTGGTCCGTTTCCTGCTGGTTTTGGTACATTATTGAATTTTTCGTTACTCATGGTTCATTCCTCCTAGTTTCTTCTATTATTGCTTTATTTTTAATAAAATAATAACCAATTATTGAACACGAGGTGCCGTGTTTTCTTTGACTTTTGTCTTGCCTTTAGTTACCGCATGTTTGGCTTTGTTGGTTTGTTTTGACATAAAACTACCTGTCGCTTCAGCGGCGTTGCCAAGTTTATCTTGGACCGTTTCACTTTCTTCTTGGTACTCTGCTTGTGTTTTGATATCTACTACGTTGACATTGACTTCGATTACTTCCAAGTGAGTCATTTGTTGGACTTCGCGAGTAATAACCTCTTTCATTTGATCATAAATGGTCTCGATATCTTTCCCGTATTCGGCTACAATGTCCATATCCACTGCGACTTGTTTTTTGCCGACCTCGGTGTGAATGCCTGTTGTAACATCTTCACTGTTAATCATTTTATCTCGTAAATTCGAGAAAAAACCGCCGTCCACAGTTAACAAACCGTCGACTTCTTCCAAAGCAATGCCAATAATTTTTTGGATTACTTTATCCTCAAACGTCAACTCACCTTTAACAATCGATACATTTGCATTTTCCATAGCCAAAACCTCCTATTTATGATGAAAATAATTTTTGACAATGCCTGTCTGTTCCAAATACAAACCTAGCCAAATACCTAGTCCTGTCAGGAGTACTACTAACAATGTTTTAAAGAAGCCGATTGACAGAAACAAGATTGCAAAAACCAAGCCGACTAGGCCACCAATTAACGGAACGGCATATTGTTTTATCCATTCAACCATTGTACATCCCTCCTACTCCACACGTGCTTGTGTTTGCTGTTGTTGTGGTCGTTTCATTGATTGAATATCTTCAAAATGAACATCAATCGTAATCTTGTGACCAGTTCCCACCAAACGAGCAAGCCGTTCTTCCATTGTTTTTGACCAAGCTTCTGTTTGTCCAATTAAATCTGCCGTTCGTTTCAGTGTGCCTTTAACATTGACCTTAATGCGCCGTTTTGTCGCCTTTACACGAATGGTTGGTGCTTCCAGAAAGTCACTGTCTTGCAAGCTAGAGCGTACAAATCCTTCGATGGCTTTACGGTGTAACACTAACTTTCCTTGCTCTTCTTTTAATTCAAACGTGCCTTTTCTTCTTGGGAATAAAAGAATGAATAAAAAGAGAAAGAGCATAATTCCTAGTAAAACCAGCGCTACCCAAAAGATTGCTTGACGTGCGTACTCGTTGTCTTGCAAGAACCATTGGACATTATCTGGTGGTTGCCAAGCTGTATCGGCTGACCAAGTGGTGATGGCCACCGCGCCAAATAATGCCATTAAAATCAGTGAACCTAGAAGCAAAAGTATTTTAACAACTTTATTCACGGAACATCCCTCCTAAAGATTAATTGCTTCTCCACCAGTTACGCCATAAACTTGAGCCGTAACATAACTTGCATCATTGGACGCCAAGAAAACATAAACAGGGGCTAATTCAGCAGGCTGACCCGCACGTTCCAGTAAAGAATGTTGCCCAAATTCTGGCAACTCTTCAATTGGTTGTCCATGATCTAACTGTAACGGTGTCCAGATTGGTCCTGGAGCCACGCCATTTACCCGAATGCCTTTTGGTGCCAGTTGTTTTGCTAAACCAACGGTAAAGTTGGCAATTGATGCCTTCGTTGCTGCATAATCCAACAAATGCTCACTGGGATTAAAAGCTTGGACGGAAGTCGTTGTCACAATGCTACTTCCGGCAGGCAAGTGAGGCACTGCTGCTTTGACAATGCCAAACATCGCAATAATATTGACATGGAAAGTGTCTATCACTTGTTCCATTGGCAATTCTTCAATAGCAGCACAGGAAAT
>OIFQ01000213.1_pt1 | contig 12448 bp, 10 predicted proteins | sample 1582051 | NCBI WGS metagenome assembly OIFQ01 (sample SAMN07501058, study PRJEB24779) | human gut metagenome | isolation source: stool | host: human infant | place: USA: Pittsburgh, PA | reverse complement strand
CTTTTGCCGGGCGGATTGGGCTTGTTTCTAATTTATTTTTATTCGTTAGTAAATTTATGATTGGCTTGCTTTCAGGTAGTGTTTCAATCATGGCAGATGCCATTAATAGCTTGTCCGATACTATTTCTTCAGTTTTAACATTAGTCGGTTTTTATATTGCTGGTAAGCCAGCGGATAAAGAACATCCCTATGGCCATGAACGTTTTGAATATATTAGTGGAATGCTTGTATCATTAGTGATTACGTTTATTGGGTTTGAGTTTCTAACGACCTCCGTTGATCGTATCCTGCATCCAGAATCAATCAAGGTGACCCCCATTTTATTTGCTGTTTTAGCTTTGTCAATTGGGATTAAAATTTGGCAAGGGCTGTTTTACAAAAAAGTATCAGCAAAAATTGATTCTCAAGCATTAGTTGCTTCTGCTAAGGACAGCTTCAATGATGTTTATACTACATTAGCTGTTTTGGTTTCTGCATTTATTGAAGGCGTCACTGGTTTGCGAATTGATGGATATATTGGTTTTTTAATTGCTGCATATATTATTTATAGTGGGCTGCAGTTAATTCGCGAATTTATTAATGAGTTGATGGGCATGCGTCCGAGCCAAACAGAAATTGATGAAATGAAGAATGTCTTATCAAAAATAGAAACAATTGTAGGATATCACGATTTACTGATTCATAATTATGGTCCCAGCCAAACGTTTGCGTCTGTTCACATTGAAATTGATGATCGCTGGGATTTAAATAAAGCCCATCAGACAATCGATGCGATTGAAGCGAAGTTTAAAGAAGAATTAGATGTTAACCTTGTTTGTCATATTGATCCAGTGAATTTGTATGACCCAACACAACAATTTGTTCATCAAACAATCAAAAAGATTATTCGTTCTTTTGATGCGTCTTTAAAAGTCCATGATATCCGCTTAGTTACCCATGGCGAAGAGCCGAAGATTTTGTTCGACTTGGTTTTGCCTACAGAATCAAAATTATCTGAATTTGAACTGGGTGTGGAAATTCAGCGGCAAGTTTATGAAAAAATTGGTCGTTATAAAGTGGAAATTACCTTCGATCATACGTACTTGTTACAATAAAAGGGAATAATTAACTAAGTTTTCAAGCGAGAGCCAAAAGGTCAAATAGACTTTTAGCTCTCGCTTTTTTGTTTAGAGAATGCAAATGCTTTTGTTATCTGGATTCTCTTGATAAGATAAAGGAAGCGAGGGACTTTAAATGAGTGTCTGATTAAAAAAAGATGGTGATTTTTTTATCTTTTTCAGTAACAAAAATCAATTGACTTTTCATTGTGAGAAGCGTAGCATATGGATTTGTTTGATAAAAAATAATGAAAAAAGTGAGCGGGTCACTCTAGAGAAAAGGAGTAGAAAAAAATGGCGGATTTAAAACGACTGTTCATTGGGAAACCATTGAAATCAGCCGAAAATGATGAACATAAATTAAGCAGATTTGCAGCGCTTGCGTTGTTATCTTCTGATGCACTTTCATCCATTGCGTATGGTACAGAACAAATAGTGGTGGTTCTGGTTACTTTGTCGGCGGCTGCGATTTGGTATTCATTGCCAATTGCTGCATTTGTTATTATTTTACTTATTTCTTTAACATTGTCGTACCGACAAATTATTCATGCGTATCCGCATGGCGGCGGCGCATACGTTGTTAGTAGTGAAAACCTCGGCAGAAATGCCGGTTTATTGGCTGGTGGTTCGTTGTTAGTCGATTATATGCTAACAGTAGCCGTTTCAGTTTCAGCGGGTGCAGAGGCGATTATATCAGCGATTCCAGCGTTATATGGTCATCAAGTAGCAATTTCTATTGGGATTGTGATATTGATTACCTTAATGAACTTGAGGGGCCTGAGAGAATCAGCTTCGTTCTTAATGTTGCCAGTGTATAGTTTTATCGCAATTATTACCTTACTGATTGTTGTTGGGCTATTTAAAATTGTGACTGGCGCACAGCCATTGAATGCGACAGCTTTACCAGGAGCCGTGGTTCCAGGAATTTCTATTGCCTTAGTTTTACGGGCGTTTTCATCTGGTTCTTCTTCCTTAACAGGGGTTGAAGCAATCAGTAATGCAGTGCCATTCTTTAAGAAACCACGAGCAAAAAATGCTGCTGGGACGTTAGCGTTAATGGCAACGATTTTAGGGTTCTTCTTCGTGGGGATTACGTTTATTAACTATTGGTATGGGATTGTGCCCAAAGAAGAAGTGACAGTTCTTTCACAAATTGGGAAAGCGGTCTTTGGTCAAAATATTTTATATTATTTATTACAGTTTGCGACAGCCTTAATTTTAGCGGTTGCCGCTAACACAGGATTCTCAGCCTTTCCAGTTTTGGCTTATAACTTAGCCAAAGATAAGTTTATGCCGCATATGTATATGGATCGTGGCGACCGTTTAGGCTATTCAAATGGTATTTTAACTTTAGCTGCTGGTTCCATTGTTTTATTATTGATTTTCCAAGGTTCCACAGAACGTTTAATCCCATTGTATTCAATTGGTGTGTTTATTCCGTTTGCTTTGTCTCAATCGGGCATGGTTGTAAAATGGCGAAAAGAAACTAAAAATTGGTTGCCAAAATCAATTGCTAATATTGTCGGCGCCTTTATCTCTTTCGCGATTATCGCCATTTTGTTTATTTATCGATTAGGGGACATCTGGCCGTTCTTTATTATTATGCCGGTGTTGATTTATGCATTTTATCGGGTCAATACTCACTATAAAAATGTGGCGGAACAGCTACGTTTAGAAGATGGGGCACAGTTGCATGAGTTTGACGGGAATACAGTTATTGTTTTAGTAGGGAACGTAACCAAGGCAAATGTCGGCGCCTTGAACTATGCGCGTTCCATTGGTGATTATGTTGTTGCTATGCATGTCTCAATGGATGAAAATGTTGAGAAGGAAAAAGAAATTCAGGAAGAGTTTAAAAAACACTTCCCGGACGTTCGTCTATCAATTGTCCATTCTTCGTGTCGTTCACTGCAAAATCCTATCTTACGTTATGTTGATTTGGTTAGTAAAAATGCCACGAAGCATAACTACAGTACAACAGTTTTAGTACCACAATTTGTACCAAATAAACGTTGGCAAAATATTTTGCATAACCAAACAAGTTTACGCTTGCGGATTCGTTTAGCGTGGCGGGAAAATATTATTGTGGCTACCTATAGTTATCACTTGAAAAAATAAAAAAAAAGTCTGCCATCTTTTGATGGCAGATTTTTTTATTGACGTAATTGTTTTTGATAAATTCTAGCGCAAGACTGCTCTTCAGTGGTTACCATTGTCAAAAATTCCCAGTCATATCTTTCATAAAAAGTAGTATGGTCTGTAAGCAGATAAAGCTTTTTAAATCCAGAATTAGCAAGAAAATCACCAACTGTTGTTAAAAGAATTCCTGCTAAGCCTTGGTGACGAAATGTTGGTTCGACATACAATGCACAAAGGTTTGGCGTAAGGTCTGCACGATTGTGGAAGTCATTATCAATTACGCCCACGCCTGCAACGATGTCCTGCTGTTTATTCAAGCAGACCCACCAATGTGGTACGTGGTTTTCGCTAGTTAGCATTTCCTGCATACTTCCTTGATACGCTTCAGCGGGGATTTGCCACTTTTGGCTAAACCATTGAGCAGCTGACGGAATTAAGTGTGGTTGTTGGTTTAAATCGATAATAGTATAGTTAGACATTATTGATCTCCTAGATAAAAGAACAGATCCCATTGAAAAGAAACAATGTTGGATCTGCTCTGTATTTTTTATTAATTGGAATGTTTGCTAGCTGGGTCTAAACGACGTTCAATAATCCCTAGAACCCAATCTGTGATAATCGCCATAAAGGCCGTTGGTAAGGCACCGACTAAAATGATAGAAGCACCATCTGTGGCATTGGTTCCACGAATAATAATATCCCCTAAACCACCAGCTCCAACGAAAGCACCAATCGCAGTAATCCCGATTGCGACGACTAACGCATTTCGAATACCTGCCATGATTACTGAAACAGATAAAGGTAACTCGACCATATAAAGAAGTTGTACTTTTGTCATACCCATTCCTTTACCAACATCTAAAATATTGCGATCCACTTGAATCATGCCAGTGTACGTATTCTTGATGATTGGTAGGAGAGAATAAAGGAAGACCGTTACAACCACCGTGTTGACGCCTAAGCCCATTCCCAACATTAAAATCGAAAGCATTGCCAAAGCTGGTACTGTTTGGATAATGTTCGCTAAACGGATAATCCAGTTGGCTAAGCTACGTTTACGTGAAATCATAATCCCAATAGGAATCCCGACAATTGCAGCAAAGATTACGCCATAAATCGAAATTAAAAAGTGACGTAAAAATTGTTGAAAGACGTAGCCGCCATTTTGTTGGAAATAGTAGATAAATTGTTGGAATAAATTCATATTATTCATCTGTTACTCCCCCTCAAAATAGTTATTTTCTTTTAAGAAACGTTCGGCTACGACAGCAGGTTCAATTAAATCATTATCTGCTTGATAGTTCAATTCTTGCATTTTTTTGGTAGAAATTTTACCATCTAAGCGATTTAAGACATCTTTAATTTCCGGCGTTTCTTTTAATAATTTGTCACTAACCACAGGAGCGGCATCATAAGGCGGGAAGAAGCGCTTGTCATCTTTTAACATGACTAAATCGTAACTACCAATCCGGCCATCTGTTGAGTAACCTAAGATAACGTCCATTTTTCCAGCGTTGACTGCATCGTACACCAAGCCAATTTGCATTGGTAAAATAGATTTAAATTGGAAGTTGTATTCCTTTTTAAAGCCTTCATAACCGTCGCCTTCACGTGTGATCCACGCAGTATCGACACCAGCAACTAATTTGTCTGCGACTTTCCCTAAATCACTGACTGTTTTTAAATTGTATTTCTCAGCCGTTTCTTTTGTAACTAAGAATACATAAGTATTTTCAAATCCATATGAAGGGAACCAAGTTTGTTGATAACGTTTTTCAAATTCTGATTGAACTAGGTTAAACGCTTTTTTAGGGTCTTTTTCCGCTGGTAAACCAAGCGTAGTAGTCACGTCAGTACCAGTATAACGAGCTGCAGAAATTGAGGCATCTCCGTTTAACATTGCTTGGTGATTTATGGTAGTAGTGGCTAAGTTGTTAATCACATTTGTTTTTTTATCTGTGTAATGCTCAACCATATCCGCTACAATGCTCCCTAAAATCTGCGCTTCTGAAGTAATCCCACCTGTAATGGCAACAGTGTTATCATCAGAAGTTGAAGCGAGACCAGGTAAAGAACAACCTGCCAATAAAAGTAAACTGCTTAAGAAGAGTAAGCTTAACTTGAGTTTCTTTTTCATCATTATTCGCCCTCCCTTAAAGCTTTTGGCGTTAAACGATTTTCTAATAATCCAAGAAGAACATCTGCTAAAAGCGCTAAAATAGTTACCGGAATAGTCCCGCCAAAGATTAATTCTGGCTGATAGTTATTTAATCCACTGAAAATCATATCACCAAGACCACCTGCACCAATATAAGAAGCCAGTGTAGCCCAAGCAATGACATAGACAGCAGCTAAACGAATGCCGGCCATAATTGTTGGCATGGCAATGGGTAATTCAACACTAAAAATAGACTGTAAATTGGTCATGCCCATGCCTTTAGCAACATCTCGGTAATTTTCATCGACATTTTTCATTCCGATATACGTGTTTCTTAAAATAGGTAGAAGGGAATAGATGAATAGCGCGATAATAGCGGGTGTTTTGCCGACACCAAAAATTGGAATCATCAAAGCTAATAAAGCCAACGAAGGAACCGTTTGTAAGGCACTTGTTAAACCAATGACAATATTGGCTACTTTGGGCAAACGTGTTAACCAAACGCCAACGGGTACAGCGATAGCGACCCCTAATAAAAGTGCAAAGAATGAAATATAAATATGTTCAATACTTTTTGAAATCATTTCTGATCCATATTCTTGAAAGAAGCTACTCATTGCTTACGCCTCCTCTTTATCAGTTTCGGACTCGCTTTGTTTTGCTTCTACAGCTTCACTAATCGTTGTTTCATCGCCCCAGATAACATCATAAACAATGTCAACAAGGGAAGCACGTGTTAAGATGCCCACCACTCGTTTTTGTTCATCAACGACTGGCACATATTTTAAGCCGCGTTTTAAGATTCTTTGTAAAGCATCACGTAAAAGAGCGGTTTTTTGAACAAAGAAGACATCTTTATTCAAGATATCACCAACACTAGAAGCTTTGCCACGTTGCTGATCTAATGTTTCAACATCGATAAAGCCTTTAAGCACATGGGAATTATCAACAACTAATAAGGTATCAACCCGTTTTTCACGCATCAATTTAATCGCTTCTTGTAAAGATTTTTCCGGCGTGATAGTAATAGCGGAATTTAACATGACTTCATCAACAGTGGTGAAATCAGGTTTGGCTTGTAATAAGCGATCTTCTCCGATGAGTTCTTCTACAAATTCATTGGCTGGATGACGTAAAATATTATCTGGTGTGTCAAATTGAATTACTTTGCCTTCGCTCATAATGGCAATTTTATTTGCTAATTTCAACGCTTCATCCATATCATGAGTAACAAAGACAATAGTTTTTCCTAAACGTTCTTGCAAATCTTTCACTAAATCTTGTAATGAATCACGGGTGATAGGATCTAAAGCACCAAAAGGTTCATCCATTAGAATAATATCTTGATTGGCAGCTAAAGCCCGCACAACGCCGATTCTTTGTTGTTGTCCCCCAGAAAGTTCATTGGGATAGCGGTCTAACATTTCTCGTGGTAACTCAACCAAATCAATCATTTTTTCGGCTATCTTATTGCGTTCTTCCACAGGTACTTTTAATAATTTAGGCACTAAAACGATATTTTCACGAATGGTCATGTGAGGCATCAAGCCGATATTTTGAATGACATAGCCAATTTGGCGACGTAGCTCTACAGGATTGATTTTTTGAATATCTTGGCCATCAATTAAAATTTTTCCTTTTGAAGGGTCGGTCATGCGGTTAAGCATCCGCATTGATGTTGTTTTTCCACTACCACTTGTTCCGATGAAGCAGATAAATTCACCTTTATCGAAAGACAAATTAATGTCATCAACGGCGACTTTTCCGCCTTTATAAAATTTTGATACATGCTGAAATTCTATCAACTTACTCACCTCAACTAAATATTTTGAAAATGTATCTTATTACTAGTATGCTATAAAAATGCGATTTCGACAAATGTAATCTATTTTTAATGGGAAAAAGAAGGCGGTAAAATTTTTTTAATTCGTTCTAAAAAAAAGAAAAGATAACTATTGTTTAGTAAAAGTTATCTGAACGAAACAAGATGTTAAAAAGAGTATTCTGAGAAGGAAGAAAAGCCGCTATAACAAAGAAAAGTGTCCTTTGTAGCAAGTTGACGGGAGCTGAGTTTTTCATTAGAATGGAAAGAGAACAAGGGAATAAAATAAAAAAAGGCGCTTCATGATTTAGCGGCAACTAAATCACGAAGCCTTGAATAGTCACCTGTGCAAGTGGACCATCAAGTTGCCCGTTCAATCAATGGAAACCATTGATCACTTTTATTTTACTGAATTTTTGAAAAAATTACCAGTTTTTTTAAGAAGTAAGAAGTGGAAGAACGAAGGATGCTTTTTATGGAATGTGCAATGACGTTCAGAAAAATCTGAAGGTCATTTTTTATTCTCTTGTTCAAACATTCAAACATAGGGGAAGAGAGACGGACGTAATTTTGTCACCGATTATTACGTCCGTCTTCCGTTGTTTTCTAAAGCGTTGGTTACATGTCTTTGTAGAGGTTGGCTTCGATTGCAGTCCGTTTTGGTTCTAAAAAAGGCGGTAAAGCCAACGTTTCCCCTAAATGTTCCAGAGGCTCATCCAATGTAAAACCAGGAGTCAAAGTAGCAAATTCAACCCGATTTCCGCCTGGTTCACGAATGTATAAACTTTTAAAATATCCACGACTTACATACATTTCAATTTCCCAGCCTTGTGCTAAAGCGCGCGTGTGTAGTTCTTGTAATGCTTCATCATCAGCCACAGAAAAAGCAATATGATCCATACTGCCACGCCCCATTCGGCTTGTTTTATCCGACGTTGTTTGATGAACAGAAAAGCTTTCCGTCTCACTTAAAATAATCGTATTGCCAACTGCTTGCCAACCAAGAAATGTTTCAAAAAAGGCCAAGGTTTTTTCAGAATCTGGCACATGAAATTCAGTAGAGGCCAAACCGATAATTTGAACCGCTGCTGGAATGTCGTTAGAAACAACGAGTGTTTCTTTTAATGGATTTTCAGGAACTTCTGTCAGGATAATATGCGTATCATCTGGATCACTGAAATGTAGGCTCTTTTCTTTTTTGTTAAATGGAATTTTGTTTTCTGTTAAACGTTGTTCCCAAAAGGAAAGGCTGTTTTGAGGGATTTTTAAGCCAATCGTGGCTAAATAATTTTTTTCTTCATAGCGGTTGCCTAATAAGGGCACGATAAAAAAAGTTACTAAGCTTCCCGGTGTGCCTTGATAATCGCCATAAAAATAATGAGGCATGCGATTGTTGTCTTGATTTACGGTATTTTTGACAAAGCGTAAGCCTAACAATTTTGTATAGAATGATTGGTTTTCTTGACCATGACGCGCTAATAGTGAAACATGATGAAATTGAGCATGCATTTTGAGTTCCTCCTCTAAATAACTATGTATACTTACTTAAAGTAAGTATAGTGCTTCTGACATTTTTTGACAACTATTTAGTTTGATTCAGAAGGCTGACATAGCCAGAAACAAGAAAAAGTGTTAGAATAACCAAGATAAAAACTAGTAGAAAGAGTGACGGAAATGCTAAGTACAGAAGATTTTGATTTTGATTTACCAGAAGAATTAATTGCTCAAACCCCACTAAAAGATCGCGCTAGTTCACGATTATTAGTTGTAAATAAAGAAACAGGGGACATGGAGGATAAACATTTCCATGATATTCTTGATGAATTACAGCCTGGGGATGCATTAGTCATGAATAATACACGGGTACTGCCGGCCCGTTTATATGGAGAAAAACCTGAAACAGGCGGTCATTTGGAAGTTTTACTTTTAACAAATACAGAAGGCGATACATGGGAAACCTTGATTAAACCCGCGAAACGTGCAAAAGTCGGCACGGAAATTCAATTTGGCGATGGTCGCCTAAAAGCGGTGGTTAAAGAAGAGTTGGAACATGGTGGTCGAATCATTGAATTTAAATATGATGGTATTTTCTTAGAAATTTTAGAATCGTTAGGAGAAATGCCATTGCCGCCATATATCAAAGAACGTCTAGATGACCCAGATCGTTATCAAACGGTTTATGCTGAAGAAAATGGTTCAGCTGCAGCACCAACAGCGGGTTTGCATTTTACAAAAGAACTATTAGAAGAGATCAAAGCAAAAGGTGTTCATCTCGTTTATTTAACTTTACATGTCGGTTTAGGAACATTCCGTCCCGTGAGCGTTGATAATATAGAAGAACATCATATGCATAGCGAATTCTATCGTTTAACTGAAGAAGCGGCTAAGCAATTAAATGAAGTGCGCCAAGCAGGCGGTCGGATTGTTGCCGTTGGAACAACTTCTATTCGTACGTTGGAAACAATTGGCACAAAATTTAATGGTGAAATCCAGGCTGACAGTGGCTGGACCGATATTTTTATCACACCAGGGTATCAATTTAAAGTCGTAGAGGCTTTTTCAACGAACTTCCATTTACCAAAATCTACGTTAGTGATGCTTGTGAGTGCCTTTGCAGGAAAAGACTTAACATTGGCTGCTTACCAACATGCTATTGAGGAAAAATATCGTTTCTTTAGTTTTGGCGATGCAATGTTTATTAAATAAGCGACACTTTGTGAGCAGAATACTTGGGATTGAAACAAAAATATATTATGATAAACACGTGATTTTTGGAATCACAGTAAAGGTGTGCTTTATTTTTTCTTCCCCTGTAAATAATAAAGTTAGAAACCAAAACGCTACTAGAGCAAAAATGCTTAGTAGACAATCTTAGAATAAAAAGAACGACGCAACCACGGTTGCGCCGTTCTTTTTTTATGTAAGAAAAGATTAATTATTGAAACAACAATACGAAGAAGTACTTTCTTCGTATTGCCGGTACTAAGTTGTACCTCGGCAACTCCAAGTACAATCAGAAAAATTGTCTTGTTAAGTACAGCTTATACTGTTTAGGCTTCTTGTTCTACATCGTCATTCAGTGTTTCTTTGAAGGTGAACACATCATCAATGGTTACGCCAAAGACGTTCGCGATGTCATGCGCAAGAAGTAATGAAGGATTGTACTTGTTTCGTTCCAGTTGAATAATTGTTTGTCGAGAGACACCGACTCGATTGGCCAAATCTTGCTGGGTCATACGAGCCATAGCACGATAAACATGAATTGAACTTTCAAACGAAGATTTTTTCTTTTTTCGCATAGCATTCCCTCCTTTAAAAGAAGATAAAATAGAATGTGCACCTTGAATATAACACATATGATTATTTGATACAAATATATTTTATTGCCTAAAAGAAAAAACCGAGCTTAAATTTAAGCTCGGCCTTGTTAACGGGAAGACATCAATTGGTTGAATAAGTGTTTACATTTCGCGATACATGTAAAGCAAAAGGTGAACGTGATGTGGTGAAACTAAAACCTTGTTTTCATACAGTTTCGACGCTTGGATGGTGGATAACTTGCGTTAGGTGATAACAGATAGGGTAAATGCTTTATAGAAACTCCATCCTTCTATAACCTTTCCCTATTTTCCGATACGAGTTATCACTAACAATTACTCTACACGTATTGTTTACAGGTGAATCTTGCAATTCTAACAACTTTGAGTTTACCGATTTTTATCTACTGAGAAAATCTTCAACCAATTGATTTGCATGTCCTCCTTACACTTAAAGAATAGCACTTTTTGGAAGCGTTTGCAAGTTATAGCACTTATTAATAAGATTAAATATAATATTTTTCTGGTTATTTTATAACATGTAAAATAAATAATCATGCGAACCAAATAACATTGTATTTTTTTGTTGTTTTTGTGTTGAATATATAGAAATAAACTATTTTTTATCAGACAAAATGAAAAAAATGTCCATTGCTTTTTGGCTGAATTCGTTTCCTTTTTCATAAAATTCCCATAATCAAATAGAAACATTGCTGTAGCAACAACGAAAATACCAGTTTTTTCTGGACATATGAGAGAACGCTAAGCCAAAGATGAAAAAAGTTGCGTGTTCAAAAAAAATCATGTTATATTTAATAGAGACACTATTATATAGGAAGAAAAAATTAGAGGGGGAATAGGATGGAAGCTTACAAGCAAACTGTCGATACTGTCACAAAAGAAGTTTCAGTCAATACTGAAACTGGTTTAACACAACAAGAGGCCCAACAACGGCTGAAAGAAAATGGCCGCAATCAATTTGAAGAGGCTAAGAAGGATTCTGTGTTAAAGAAATTTATTCACAGTTTATCTGATTTTACAACGATTATTTTATTAGTTGCTGCGGCAATTTCGTTTTATACAGCAATCGTAACAGAACATGGCGAATATTTTGAAGGAATCTTAATTATTGCAATTGTGATTATCAATGCTGTTTTAGCCATTGTTCAAGAAGGAAATGCTGAAAAATCTCTGGCGGCTTTACAAGACATGAACAAGCAAAGTAGTGCAGTCTTACGAGATGGCAAGGTAATCGAAGTCGATGCTGAAGAACTAGTAGTAGGAGATGTTCTAGTTCTTGAAGCTGGTTCAATGATTACAGCCGATGCACGACTTATTCAAGCTTCTCAAATGCGCGTAGAAGAGTCAGCACTAACAGGTGAAAGTGAACCTGTTGAAAAAGATCCTACATACGTGGGGCATGACGATGATGGCTTAGGAGATCAAATAAATATGATTTTCAAAGGCTGTACCGTTGTGAATGGCCGCGGACGAGCAGTAGTAACTGCAACAGGAATGAATACGGAAATGGGTAAAATTGCTGGGTTACTGAATAACAGCGATCAGCAAAAAACACCATTACAAAAACGCTTGAATCAATTAGGCAAACGTATTAGTTTGTTAGCCTTAGGGGCTGCAGCAATTGTTTTCATTATTGGTGAACTGCAAGGAGAACCGCTTCTTGAAATGTTTATGACAGCCGTTTCCTTAGCGGTGGCAGCTGTACCAGAAACACTAACCGTGATTGTAACGTTAACCTTAGCATATGGTGTTCAAAAAATGGCTAAGAAACATGCGATTATTCGTCGATTGCCAGCAGTAGAAACGCTAGGAACTGCGAATGTTATCTGTTCTGATAAGACAGGAACACTGACACAAAATAAAATGCGTGTCCGCCGAGTATGGCATCGTGGTG
>OIFQ01000204.1_pt1 | contig 13568 bp, 14 predicted proteins | sample 1582051 | NCBI WGS metagenome assembly OIFQ01 (sample SAMN07501058, study PRJEB24779) | human gut metagenome | isolation source: stool | host: human infant | place: USA: Pittsburgh, PA | reverse complement strand
ACTCCTGCCCTTTGCCAACAATCTATAACTAAAGATGAGCAATCTCTGTCGTGTCCCCATCTATCATATTGACTGTAGCCAAAATAATTATTGTTTGCTATTGCTATCGCATTATTAACTGCATCTTGTATTTTTGTCATCTTTTCTCTCCTTTTTGATTAGTAACTTCATCTTCAATTGTTTGGTTTATATAAGAGTTAAGATCTCCATAAGCTTTTTCTAAAATTTCTCTAGATTCTTTATCTAATATTTTATTAATCTTATTTTTTGTTTTGTTCCAGGCTTCTTCTTGTTGGTCTTTATCAAATTTTCCTTCTTTTTTAAGATCTCCAACAAATTCTTGATTAGTTGCAGATACGCATTTTGTAATTATATCTAATAGCTTATCGATTGCGTCTCTTACTTTTATATTTTCTATTTTTGCTACTTTCTCTTTGCTCAAATTACTTAAATATACAAATACATTTGTTAAAACTAATATTCCTACACTTACTAAAATTTTTATTAAAATATCATTCATTTGTTCCCCCTTGTGAAGTTGCTTGTGAAATAGTATTGGCTATATTCTAATGCTTTTTCTATTTCGTGTTATCTAATGTGTTTGTTCATGTACTAAAAAAGGACTAGATTTTACCTAGTCCTAAGCACTTTTACTTATATCATCTGCTATATCATCAATTTTTTCATTTAAAATAGTAACGTCTTTTTGTATTTGGTTTACCCCTTGCTTAATCTCAGCAAGGGAAGCCACAGAGGAAGAATTGTGTACCTCTAATTTTTCCCCTAGACATCTTACTTCGCCCTTATTGGTTTCTATAGATTGGGTTACTTTTTCTGTAAGTTTTAAAATTTTATCGTTATTTTCTTTCTGTAGCTTTCTGTCCTCTGCTCTTTCGCTTCTTTTTATGCTAGTATCTTCCATATATACTTTCAAAAAAATAGCTGCTATTACTACCAGAGGACCATTTTTAATTAAAGCACTTGCTATCATAGTCCATTCCATATTATTACCTACTTTTCTGCTATTCTTGGTGTCATTTTTATCATCATTATTTGGTTGTCGTCAAGCATATCCATTTTCTTTGCCATATCAAGATAGGCTTCATCGATTTTTCTTTCTGCCCAACAAAACATACAATATTTAAAAAACCATGTATTGTCCATAATCATTCCCCCTTTCTTTAAAATTTCTAATATTTTTAAAAGTAAATAATCTTTAGAATCTATTTCTAAATTATCAGTTGGAAATAACATTCCAAGCATTAACTCATCTTTGTCTACTCCCTCTATCCATTTTTCTCCATCAAATTTTGCTTGCATTAGTGTGGTATCTGGAGGGATTGTTGTAAATTTAAATTCTTGTTTTTCTTTTATATTTAGATAAGTTGTTCCAATAAAAAAGCCCTTATCATCTATGATAAAGACTTCTTCGTACTCTATTTTATTTTCTTCTACCATGCTTCCTCCGTTTTAAAATAAAAAGTAAACTCATTGGTAGATCCTACTTCTATTTTGTCATTTTCGTTAATGATTCCTACATATCTTATTCTTCCATCATCTGTAATTGCCATACCCGGAATTATATTTAAACGTCCATTTAATATATAAGAATATATGCTAAATCCTATAAATCTATTACAACTATATCCTTTTGGCAAGGTTGCCCATGTATAATATTTTTTTATTGGGTTAGAATTCGTAACATCTACTTTTCCCCATATCCTTACTCCACCTAGAGGATCTTTTATAGTTTTAATAAATCCAGACAAACCGTCTGAAAGAGTTAAATCAATAACTTTTCCAGCTTCTCCAAATGGTTTTAGTTCTCCATTAAGGCATATATCCCCATCTACTTCTAATCCTTTATCAATGTGGGTTGGAACTCTTCCAACTCCCACAACTGGTTTATTTGCTCCAATAACCAAAGATTGGCTTGTTGTTGAAATACTGGATATAGCTTGGTGTCTTTTAAATTTATCGGCTATGCTAAGCCTTACATCATAAGCCTTAAAATCATCAAATCCTCCACCAAGAGAAATTGTTCCATTAAATTTCCCATTTCCTACAGTTGCAGAATATACATTTTTCCAGCTTGTAGAATCTTTTTCTACCACATCTACTTTGACTTCTAGTGGGTTTTTGTTATCAATAACGGTGGATTCTATTACCATTCTTGCACTTGCATACTTTGTATTTGTTTCTTCCCTGTAGGCGTTAAAAAATGATATATTTGGTAAATTATATGGGCTTAAATTAATAGTTTTTGTTGTGCTTGCACTAAATCCCCTAGAATCTTGCACTGTAACTTTTATATTTTGGTCGCCTTTTAGGTTTACATTATCTAATATTACATTGCTTCCGCTTTTGCTTAGATTACCAAGGTTTACGCTTATATTTTTAATACTCGCACCATATTTACCGCTTGCGTTTGTTACTACATTTAGATCGGATAATAGCTGGTAAAAAGGACTAGATCCTATAATATTAATTTTATTCTGGTTAGCTTCTGTAACATTTACACTATTTATAGTTGGACTTGCAGAATTTGGTACGTTTAAAGTTAAATTTTTAGAAGATGTACCAATTCTTGTACTTCCATCATAGGTTTCTAGGGTAAATGTTAAATTCATGCTTTTTAAATTTTGCATGTAATTAGTCATTACCTTTTCCGAATTAGACCAATTCACAGAGCTTGATGTTGTTTTATTTGCAACTGTTTCTCCAGTTCCAGAATACGATAATTTTATTGTGTGGGTAAAGGAGCTAACTTTTTTATTTATTGCAATCTTTACTGTATTCCCTGCATATATGCTGGATATATTTGTTCCGGATGTGTTTTGTAAGTTAAAAGATGATGCTCTCGGGATTTTAGATAGAGTAAAACTTCCTGAAATACTTCCTGTAGCTTTACTAGACCAAAGGCTAGCCGAAAAGGAAAAAGATTTTGTTCCATCTTCATTATGTTTTACAATTGTAGTTCCAGAGGCTAATTGTTGTGTACCGCCATTTCTTATATCAAAATCTCTACCTGTTTGAGAGTGAACTGTTGATCCATTAATAACTACGCTTGTTTTTCCTGTATGATAATTATTCCAAAACCCATAACCACCTTTGCCTTGTATATATAGTCTATAGTATACAGTAGATGTATTATTGGCTATGCTTTGGCTTTGTTGTCTTATTTCTAAATGTATAGTTCCTGTGCCATTTCTTATACTTGCATTATATGTTGCCATTCACACCTCCTATATATTAGAGCTTATTACTGTATATTTGTTGCCGTCTAAATCAACTTTATTTGCCACATGGTAACCAAATTCAAACGCTCCTGTTACTTTTAGATTGGGAGTTTCTGTCTGGTTGTTTGCAAATCTTGCAACGACTTTTGTACCGTCTGTTATTTCCAAGGCGTTATTAATTAATCTTAACCTTACTTGTTCGCCCTCTTTACCAATTAAAACTCCTTCTTCTCCAAAATGTAGGTAGGTGTTTATTGCTTCTAGGGATAATTTTCCTGCTCCTACATTTGCTTCTATTACGCTTAATCTTTCTTCTAATGTTAAGGCATTAGAATCTATGGCTGTTTTTAATTGGTCTAGATAGGCTTGTTGTTTAATCAAATCGACTTTATTTTGGTTAAGTTCTTCTGCTGTTGGGTACATGGCAAAGTGTACTTGTAAATCTTGTAAGCTCTCTTCGCTTGCTTTGCTATCTATTTGCTTTTGTAAATCTGCTTCTGCTCCGTACCAATCTAAAGCTTCCACATCTCCACGTGCTAATACTGCCCACTTTATGGTATAAGATTTTTCTGTTGGATTATTTAAATAGATATATAGCTTTTTAATATCATCTTGGGATTCTATATAATTAAAGGTCATTACATATTTTGTTTTATCTTTTTCAGACTGGATTAATTCTCCTAACAAGGTATCTTTTCCATTGTATGCACTTAAACTCGCACTTTCTTCTAGTTCTTTATCTATTTTAATTGTTAGGGTTAATTCTTCGCCATCTTCGATTTGTTCGGCGTAATCATAATTAATCAAAAATTTTTTTATGCCTTCTGCCTCTTTAAAAGAATCTAACAATAAGTTTTTACCAAGTCTGCCAGACTTACCGTCTTTGCCTGGTTTACCATCTTGTCCGTCTTTTCCTTTTTCTCCTGGAGGACCAGGGGTAAGCTCTATTTCTTCCAGGTCTTTTTTTGTTATTACATCTTCCCACTTATCCCCTTTCCAAATCTTTTTAAAATGCACATCTCCATCATCCCATTGCCAAATATCGCCCCATTGAAGACCAGCTTTATCTGGCTCATCTTTTTGTTTATAAACCCCAATGGAAAAATTTTTAATGGTGTATGATGCAGTGGCAACTGCCAAGTCATCAAGCATTGCTGAGCATACAAAAGTCGCTTCCAATTCAATATCGCTTCTTTTAAGCTCAATAAAATGTTCGTTTAAATCCTTATGATTTTCATTCCAATTTTCATCTTTAACTACAAGCTTATCAGGATATTTTGAAATCCTCTCCCAAATATATCCATCTACATTTGCCGACTGGTCAATCCCTGCCTTTGTGAGTTTTGCAATTAAATGTGTATCAACTATATCATCTTTAAATACATTTCCCGATGTTGATTCAAGGCTCATTACATAAGGTTGATTTTCAAAGGAATATTTAAAATCTTGTACACTTGCTTGTAAATTAAAAAGTCTTTCGGCTATCCCGCTTGTTTTCGGCACAAAATTAGCAAAGACTGCACGGTCTATATAATTATTTGTAGATGATGTTGTTACATCAACAAGCCTTGCTTCCAAATATAGAGCAGGAGAATAATCGTGATCTATTATCCTTACCCTATCCCCAATATCAATTTCTTTTGGAATTTTATCAGGATTTACATCATAAGAAATTTCTGGTTCATTATTTTTCTTTAATTGACCTAAGCATTCATCAAAAAGTGCTTTTTGACTTGTGGCTTCTGATTCATAAATTCTTGTTAAATATTTCCCCTTGGTATTTGGCTTTGCCCAAATAGCATTTGCTTCTCTGTCACAAAGTCTACCGTCTTTATCTACAAAAAATCTTCCATCATCATATTTATAGCCTTTTAAATTTGTATCCTTATCAACTTCTTTGCTTTCGGTTACAGTTTGTGTAACAGTTCTTGTTGTACTTGGCCCTGCTGGGCTTGTATATCTTTCAGACCCTTTCATAATGTTAGCAATTTTATTATGCCATTTTGGATCTGTTGCATATTGATGGACTCCATTATTATTTCTCATTTTGTAAAGTGTGGTTTGTTTGTATGAGGAATTATAATAATTTTTTGCAATCCATTTAGCACCATTAATTATTCCAGAAGCAAGCCCAGAATTTGAAAAGTTTTTAGCATTATTTGGATCATTGTCAAAAGCTCCAATTCCAAAATAATTATTATATTTTTTTGCAATGCTTGACTTACCCCATCCAGATTCTAAAGCAGCGTGAGCTAATATATATCTTGCATCAAGTCCAGATTGTTTTTGAGCTTCCATAAAAACATTGCCTTGACCATTAAAGGGGCTTGATGGACTTGTTGCCCTAATCCAATTATTTAATTGACTAGCACTAAGTCCACCAAGATTAAAACCTAAATCATGGTAAATTACATTTGAATTAGTCCAATATCTTCTATTGCTTACGGTCTGACTTCCATATCCTGAATTTCTCCACCTAAACCATCTTACAGGTGGTCCTCCAGTATAACCATTTATTGGAGTTATAGCTATACCTCGTCTATATGAACAATGTATTATGTTATTTTTATCAATAACTGCTCCAGTATGTCCACCAGCTCCACCAGATGCCCCTTGTCTGCCTGCAACAAAAATATCTCCATACCTTATATCAGCTCTTGATATTTCATCAAGATATTTCCCCTTCATTGAAAATAGAGTTTCTGTAGAGCCTATATAATGGTTTGATGGCAAAAGTCCTGCGTGCTTTGCTGCAAAATGAACAGCAGAAGAACAGTCGTAAGAATTTGGACCAAGTCTTGCATTCATTGAGTATCTAACTTTGCCTTTTCTTGCTTGAAACCAATTAATAAAAGGATCAAGCTTTCCGTTGGTGTGTTTTGTAGTCGTTGAAGTATCATTCACATTTACTGTCTTTTTAACAGTTTTTGTTGTTTTAATTGTTTCTTTGTGAGGTTTACCAACTCCAAGCACAGCTGTCCTTAAATTCGTTATAGAAACATTTCTTTTAACATCTTTAAGCTCTTTTCCAACTTCAAGTCTTACAGCCTTATTTTCTCCTCTTTCTTTTACAAAATTAATTCTTTTTTCTTTTATTTCGTTTCCATCAAAGATAAAGGAGTATGAAATTTCAGCTCCAAAACGCCCTGCAATTTGAACAATTCTTTTTGTTTGGTTAGAAACTCCAGTATATTCCAAAGTTAAATTTTTTGAATCTCCAATTTCATCTATTCCAATTGTCCAATCTGAATCTTTACCAATTGTTGCCAAGATATGTTCTCTTAAAGTTCCCTTCATCTTATGGTCGCCAACATCAGAATTTAAAAGTTCAAGTCCTGCATCTTCAGCAATTATTTTTTTATATGATCTTTCCTCCTCTACTTCCATAACTTCAAGGGGAATCATTTTATTTTTAAAATTTGGAACAAATACAAAACAACCTGCTTCAATTTTTTCTACACTTTTATCATTTTTTGCAATTTTTGCGTTATAAATTGCAGTTCCTGTTTTTATAGTTTGATTTAATTCGTCATCTAAAAGCTTAAGACCTTCTTCAGTATCAGCACTTGCCACAGCAAGCGTTTCATATCCTCTATTTGTAAAAAATATCATTTAAATCTCTCCCTATAAAAAACATCGATGTCTGGAACAACATCTGAAGAAATATCAAACATAATTTCATTTTGACCAGGCTTTAACTTAACATTATCAGATCCAAAAGCAATAGGACTTAATGTTTCTATTCCATTTACATAAGCCTTATTAGTTTCCATTTCAAGCCTTATTGTATCTCCAGCACTAAATTTATATCTTGGATCTGGAATATTAAAAACTTCTTTAATAGTTTCAGTTTTTGGTTTTATATAAACCTTGCTATTAAGTCCAGTAAATTTTAATCTTATTGCCGCCATGTCAAAAGGTCCTGGATTGTTAGCATATTTCCCAGCCCAAATAACAATATGAGTTGCTTGTAATTTTTTATCAGCTATATTATAAGATCTACTATAAGTTCTTTTATCCATATCATTGTTAAATATAAATTCCAACTTATCATCTCTTTTAGTCATAGTAAGCTTGCCCCAAAAGTTTGACGCAAAATTTCTGCTACTTGAACCACTGCCTTGAAGCCCTCTTCCGTAAGCCTCAAAATTTACAGTGGTTACCCTATTATTTTTGTGTGTAGAAAAAAACATTCCCATTATTTCACTATCTCCACTCATTACTCCAACATAATAAGCTCCATATTGGCTATTATCTTTTATAAAATATGAGAAATATGTTTCTAATTGAAAATTTGTGCAATCTACTCCAACATCAATTTTCTTGGCTGGACCGTGCCAATAATATCCTTGATTAGATGCGAAATTTGCTACAAAGTCCGTTGCATTGTTATTATTTGCGGCAAAACCGCTACTGCTTGCCCCATCAATATCTTGTTCCAAAAGCCAGCCTATATAAACACCTCTATTAGTTAATAAGTAAGCTTTTGAAGATTTTGATTGTCTAACATTTTTAGTTTGAGCGACTGGAAAAGTTCTTCCCTTAACCCAAGATGACATTCTTTCCCCAGTCTGCCAATAAGTTGCCCATTTTCCTACTTTTACCTTTCCATTGCTAGGGGCTGGCATAGATTTATTTCTTTGAATAAATGTACCAGCAGTTTTCCAATGTGGATTTATTTTGCTAACATCATAAGAATTATATGGAACAATATCCATTACTCGTCTATCAATCGATGTGTATGACCTTGTGGTTTCATATCCATCTGTAGTTTTTTCCTTTGTTATAACAACTTCTTTTATAGGGCTTGCCTCAATCGGTTCTCCAAATTGAAAAGTCTTATCCTTACTAACAGCAGAAACCATATAGGTATCATCTTTTAATTTAAAATCAAAGGTCGGATATGCATAATCCGACCCATTGTTTTCTAATATTAAGCTTGTCCTACCAGAAAAAGAAAGTTCCCTAGGCTTTACAGCATAGGAAACTCCATCAGGTATTTCTATATCAATGTCAATTTTCGACATCTCATAAGAGCTTGGAACTTTTATATCCTCTTTTACCTTTCCCTTCCAAAATCTATCAGGCTGATCAGTAAAAATAAATTCCTGAATTTCACCAGTCAATAGCTTATTTAAAACATCAACAGTAGCGAGAATATCATGGAGGATATAGGCATGTATAGTTACTATTCTTCCTTTAACAAATGGACCCATAGTCCTTTCTACATCAGTTACAAAAATCAAATCTTTTAAACTTTCTCCATCAACAATAACTTCATACATCTATATAACCACCCCCATTCTCCTATTTTCGTAAAGATCCTTTTTCTTCTTGTACTCATCAATTTTTCTCCCAAGCATAATAGAAACTTTTTCTCCATCGATATAAACATCATCATCCTTATCAGTTAAAATTTTCAATAAAGATAAAATTTCTAAAAGCATACTTTCAAGCTTAGAATCTCTGTTAGCTTTATAATCGCTGTAAGCGTTAAAATTTAAATTTGAATTAAGCTTATTATCTAAAATATTCTTATCAAGATTAGGAATATCTGGACTTACATTAAGAGGTTTTACTTTAATATCAAATCCATCATATATTTCTCCTGCCATAGATAAAACATTAGATTTTACATCTTTAAAACTTTCAATCATAGACTTATTAAGTCCACCGATAATTGCATTACCAGCAGGGATCAAAAGTTTTCTATCGTAAGATATAGGACCTTTATGAGATTTAATCCAGCCTGCTATTCCACCGACAAAATTTTTAACAGCACCAAAAGCATGTTTCAAACCTCTTAGAAAACCATCTATAATTGCCTTACCCGCACTAAATAGATTTATATTTCTTAAAGAATTAAAAATACTTTTTATATTATTAATAATTCCTGAAATCCTTGCCTTAGCACCAGAAATAGCACTTACAATTCCATTCCATGCACCTCTTAAAGCACCTAATAAAATATTACCAGCTGTTTTAAGTCCATTAAATATTGCAACAATTGTCTTTACAACTCCGACAATAATACCAGCGGCGATTTTTATTGCTGTTTTAATAACAGACCACACTGTCAATAAAATAGTTTTTAAAACTCCACTATTATTACCAAGGAAAGTAAATACACTTCCAATTATTTTTATAGCACCAGCTATAATATCTTTTGCAAAAGAAATAGCTTGCATAATTCCTTGCCAAACAATATCCATAATAGATTTAAGAGTATTACCATCAACACCCATTGAATTAAACCAATTTTTAATATCTCCAATGACAACTCCGATAACTTCCCATACAACAGTCATTAAAGATTGGATAGCAGTCCATACAACATTAAATGTTTGACCTAATGCTTCCATAATAGTTTTATTATCAAGCAAATTCGTAGTAAATTCAGTCAATTTAAATATTATAGGTTCAACAAAACCTAAAATTTTATTAAATACATCTCCCAAAAAATTAAATAAAGGAGTTAAAACTTGAATAACTAAACCTAAACCATTAAATGCATTAGATAAAATTGTTATACCTTCCGATAATACTTTTCCAATCACTAAGGCTACACCTTCAAGTATTGGTTTTAAAACATTGCCTACAGCATCAATAAAAGGTTGCATTTTTTCAACAAGTCCATCAAAGGCTGTTTTGAATTTTTCCATAGCGGGACTTAATAATTCGCCTATTTTTTTAAATATAGTAAATTTTTCTGCTAATAAATTAAAACCTTCACTTGCTATATTCGGAATTTGTTTAAAAATATTTCCAATCATAGGTAGCAAATTACCCGTAAGGAAAGTATTAGTCGTAGTAGCTAAATTCATTAAACTAGGACCAATATTTTCTCCTAAAGCAAGATTACCTAAAAAATCTTGAGCAGATGCCTTCATAGATGCAAAAGAACCACTTAAAGTCTGTTCCGCTTCTTTAGCAGTAGTTCCAGTTATATTAAGTTTCCCTTGAATAGCGTGTATAGCTTGATATACATCTGATAAATTATTAATATCATATTTTACACCTGTTATTTTTTCTGCATCAGACAAAAGACGTTCCATCTCGGTTTTTGTACCACCATAACCAAGTTTAAGATTATCAAGCATTGTGTAATTTTGCTTAGCAAATCCCTGATATGCATTTTGTATATCCTGCATGTTAGTTCCCATTTTATTGGAATTATCAGCCATATCTACCATAGCCATATTAGCAATATCAGCTGCTTTTTTTGTATCTCCACCCAATGAAGATATTAAAGATGCTGAAAAACTTGTTACATTTTCCATATATGAATTTGCAGACAAACCAGTTGTCTTAAAAGATTCTTGGGCGTATTTTTTTACAATATCAGCACCTTTTGAAAACTTCGTGTCAAATAATGTTTCAATACCACCAATAGATTGCTGTAGTTTCCCACCTTCCAATACTGAGGATTTTATTCCACTTGCTAAGGCTTGTCCCACTTTTGCACCTATTGCAAGTTTTGTAAATGTTCCTAATAGATTTCTACCAAGACTAGCTCCTGAATCTTCCCCAGCACTTGAAGATTCTGGTTTTAATATCTTGGTTATACTTCCCTTTATTCCTCTAGCAGAGGGTATAATTTGCACATAAGCCTTACCTATTTCAGTTGGCATTTTTTCCCTCCTTCATAATTCTTTCTCTTTCTTTCATAAAGTCCTCGCCAGATGAAAAGCCATTAATTTTATTTTCCAAATTATCAAAAACTAATTTAGGATAATTTATTCCTTTTTCAGCATCTTTTGTCTTTGAATAAACAATAAGAGAAAGTCTATCTTGAATACCAGCCAAAAGTAACTGATTAGGGCTTAAAATATTATCACTCATTTTTAATTTGAGCCTTGAATCATCTCTAAGACCGCAAGCTAAAATAGCTAGCTTATTTAAAGCTAGCTTTTTGTAATCTAAGATATTATAGGTTTCTGCCAAATCACAAATAAGTGCATCTTCATCAAGCTTTATCATCTTGGCAAGGACTATAAGTTTTTTATTTTAGGATTGGATAATATGTCCTCAACTTCTTTTATTAAATTTTTTACAGGAACTCTTTTTGTCTTTTTATCTCTAACATAATTAATTAAAGCCTTTTTTTGCTTTTCTCCAAGTAGAATAATTAAAACTTTAGATAAACCAGCTCCATTATCCATAACTTTTTCTAAATTTTCTATGAATTCAAAATCTGTAATTATATTTTCATCAATACTATATCTAAATCCACTTTTAGTTTTCCCTTTAATCATTCTTTATCTCCCTTTTTTACTATATATTCATAGTGATTATTACCTTCCGTATCTGGAAGACAAGAAACTGTAACAGCGTATCCAACAGCATCTTCGTCTGTATATTCAATATCATCCATTTCTTGTATAATTGCATTAGGAGCTACTATTCTTTTCATAACTCCACCTTGATAAACCATATCTATTACCAAAATGTGAGATTTTGTTTGTTTAGAATTTGCCTTTAAAGTTATGCCTGTTTCCAAAGTTCCTGAAACATTTTCTTCTCCATATACATATTTAAGTACATCAAGATTCATAACCTCAATTAATTTAAATTGCAAATTATCTTCTTTTCCTTTAGAAATAACTAAAACAGTATCTCCACCCCATGCCTTTATTTTATCCGAATCAGAAGTATTAGAATTGGTTAGTCCATCATCTGAAACATAGCCTAATTCTTTAAATCCTGTTAATTCACTTTTGGCATCTTTTGGAACAGCTACACCATCATAGCCTACAAAAATTGCTCCACCTATTTTAGGTTTTCCTGTACTTGTATTATTAGTATTTGCCATAAAATATCCTTTCTAATATATTAGTTCTAAAATTGCTTGATACCTGTATTTCTTTGTGCTTGTGTCTGTAAAATTATAATTAGAATTTAACTTAACATTAGCATCTTCAAATATCATCATATAATCTAGCAATTTAGCATTTAATTTCAAAGCTTCTGTCAGAGTTTTACCGTAAGATTGAAAAGCATAGGTAGAATGATTTATTGTATTTTTAACATAACCACCAGTTTTTTCAAAAATAATAAAACTGTCTGGTTCATCTTCCCTATGCTCAACCCATACTGGAACTTTTAAAGCTTTTTCTAAATAATTTTTAATCTTTTTTTCTATCATCCCAAAGCCTTTATAAGAGTATTAGTTTTTAAATTTTTATAAAAAGTGTCCTTATCATTAGTAACAACTTTAACATTTGCCCTAACCCTGCCGACTCCACTTTTGGTTTCCCAAATTCCGTCAGCCCTATTAGCAACTTCTTGTCCGTGTTTTTTTAATTCTTCTTGGATTCCTTGGCTTTTTAAAAGTTCCCTTACTCCATCAGAATTTAATTCAAATTTAAAATCACTCATAACTTTCTACATACACTTTCTTGTTCCAATCTAGAGGGATAAGCTCATCAATCCCTTGCATTTCTTTTCCAAAAACTCTCCATCTTTGACCGAAAAATCTAACTTCTTGACCTTCCCATTTGTTTTTATCTCCTTTAGGAATAGCTAAAGTATAAACAGCCTTTTTTCCATAAAGATTAGTAGTAGATAAAATATCATCAGAGCTTGTAGGAGCTACCAAAACATTTTCAACTACAATTTCCTTATCTTCATAAATAAGACTTCCAAGTTCATCCTCAACAGGATTAGTCCTCGAAATCAAAATCACAGGGATTCCCTTTATTCGTGTCATAAAAATCTATCACTCCATATCTTTGTCTTTTAAGTCCAAGCCTAGAAAGTTCACTTTTTTTAATAAAAAGTCCGCCACCAGGCACAAGAAAAGAACCAGAAAAAGAATATCCCAAAGCCGATTCAGAATATTGGGTCATTGGTTCTTGGTCAGTTGCAGTCATTAAAGTTCTTGCCACAACATCAACAATAACCGATTTTAAAACATCACTATAAGCTTCATTATCTTTTGCCATTTGGTCTAAATCTTTTCCAATCTTATCAGCTTCAACTCTTAAAGAATTTTCTATAACTGGAATAAGTTCTTTAACCCTTAAAATTTCATCATTTTTTAAAGGCCTCCATAAAGAAATAACATCATCAACAGAGCAATACTCCATTTTATTCTCCCATCATTAATTTATATAATTCATCTTTTCTTGCTTTTGGATTATATTCAATTCCTAAAGCATCTAATTCTGCCATTATTTCTTTTTTTGTTATTTCGTCTGAAGATTTTTCTTCTTGGTCTTTTTCTTCTTCTATTTGATTTTCAATCTTTTCTACTTCTTCTTTAACTCCTTCGCCGACTACTTGCCAATTCTCTCCATATAAAACATCAGGGCTAGATATTCTAGCCCC
>OIFQ01000191.1_pt1 | contig 14925 bp, 18 predicted proteins | sample 1582051 | NCBI WGS metagenome assembly OIFQ01 (sample SAMN07501058, study PRJEB24779) | human gut metagenome | isolation source: stool | host: human infant | place: USA: Pittsburgh, PA | reverse complement strand
ATCTGACTGTCTGACACCCATTTCTTTAAAGACTTTACGCATTTCTTGCTCTAGCTTAGTTCTGCTTTCCATATCTCGACCTGGATATTGTTCTCGAAGCGCCTTAATACGTGGTTGAGCTTCCTGCATTTTTCTGGAAGCCACCATTTGCACTTGAAAGACTGGCAAGAGCACTGTACGAATCAAGATTGTAAAGAGAATAATCCCCACTCCGATACTGATATCAAACGATAAAAAGCGAATGATTTCCGCAAAGAAGTAAACAAATTTACTCCAAAAATCAGCCGAATCTGCTGTAATATCGCTAGTTGCCCCATTTGTTGCACAGGCTGTCATGATCAATAGGGACAGTCCTAGCAAACTAGTCAACTGTAGTTTCTTTTTCACTCCCATTTCCTTCCTGGTAAATCTTTGATAATTTTAATAGCTTTCTGTGTTTCTAATAAATCCAAAGAGGATTTGTATCCTTTCGGTACTTTTAATTCCATAAATATCTCCTTTATTCAAAATTAACCATATTTAATTATTATATCAAACATACGAAATATGTAAAATAATTTGAATCGAATAATTTAAGCACTAAAAAAAGCACCTTAATAGATGCTTTTTGTACTATTCATTTTCTGCAGTTTCTATATTTTCTTCAGTCACTGGCTCAGTTTCTTCAGAAGATTGTTTTTCAAATTCTTCATTGTATTTATTGATAACTGCTACTTCAATTTTTTCTCTGGCTGGAGAACTAATTGGATGAGCTATGTCACGATATTTATTATTACCAATTTTTCTACTAGGCATAGCTAAGAATAACCCCTCTTCACCTTCTATAACTTTGATGTCATGAATTACTATTTCGTCATCAAAAGTAACAGAAGCAATAGCTTTTAATCTGTTATCAATATTTAATATTTTAACTCTAACATCTGTAATTTGCATAACCTCACCACCTTGTGTTTTATATATATAATTATACCGCTAAAAAACTCTTTTGTAAATAAATGTAAATATTAAACAAAACATTTATATATAATATATTTTTGTGAGATTAAGATGTCACTAAATCTTAAGCATCTTCTAATTTTAAATAAATGCTTTTCAATTTTTCTCCAATTTTCTGAACACTTCGTTCCTTAACATATCTATACGCTTCTTCAACAGTAGAATATTTGCCATTTATTATATTAACAATTTTGTTTTTAAACTCATCATTGGTTTTTGCTTTGATAACTTCTTTACCATCAGTAAACATATTTTCGTAAATCTTAATGTCTCTTACCAAAACTTTTATTTTAGAAGCGAAAGCCTCTAATAGCACAATTCCTTCTGTCTCTTCTCTAGTCATAAATACGAACAAATCACTACCTCGATAACAATCTACCAGTTCTTTTTGATCAACATATCCAGCCATAATTACATTATCTGGTTTGTTTTTAATGGCTTTTTTGATGTGAGAAGTCAATAGTTTTGGATTAGTGTGCCCAAACCAAATGAATTTGTATTGCGGAAGCTTCCTTGCAACTTCTATGAAATCATCCAGACCTTTTCTCTTCATCAAATGACCTACAGAAATAATAACTTTATCATCATCTTTCAAATTATACTTATTTCGAAATCTCTTTCTGCTATCTTTGTCGCCCTTAAATTTATCAAGGTCAATACCATTCGATAGGCTGTAAATTTTCTTATTAATTCCATATCCTTCAAGTATGTTTTCGAATATTGTGATGGAGTTATAATAATATCTCCAATATTGTAGCAACTAATAATCCATTTTTTAAAAAGTCTGCTCAATAAATTCGCTCCGCGAAAAGAATTTCTAAAATCTTCCATCGTGGAATGCCCATAATAAATAACTTTCTTACCTTGTTTCTTTGCTGTTCGTCCGAATTTTTTTGATTTTGGCATTATAGTATTTATATGAACAATATCATAATCATCAGTTTCATCGGTTGTGTAGTCAATATTATTTAGTTTCAAAGCTTTTTCCTGGTGTTCAATCGCTTGACCTACTCCACTTTGCTTTACTAAATCATAATCTCCTTTATATATCAAAATTTTCATTTATTCTTAAATCCTTAATACTAGTTTCTTAAATAATACTTCCAATCCTAATGAATAAAGAGCTATAGACATAGGCTTTCCTAATATAATTATCCAGAAATATTTTTTGAATTTCATTTTTGTTGTTCCAGCTATGTAACATAGCATATCATCAGGTGCAATTGGAAAAAATATCAAAGCCGCAAATACATGATCAAATCTGTTCTTTTTGGTAAGAATTTTGATGTATTTGTTATATGCCCTTTCTCCAAAAATTGCTATAATCAATGGAGTACCATATTTTCTGCCAATAAAAAATACAATTATTGACCCTATACAAATACTTACATAATTGTATACAAATCCCATCCAAGATCCAAATAAAATTACTCCACCCAGGCAAGTTATACCACCGGGAATTATTGGGATAATTACTTGCATAATCTGAAATAAGATAAATATCAGAACAGCTAATTTCCCAAACTGATTCATAAATTCTTGAAACTTATCGATATCTTTAAGTATTCCTGTTTTCCATGCGTAAATCATAACGCATATACTTAGTAATATTCCAATTGCATTTAACACATGGATAATAATCTGAAATTTTTTGTTGTCAGCCTCGAGTATCTTATTAAACAGATTTTGCATGATTTTCAATTACCTTTATATATATCTGCTCAATTTTATTTGCAAATGAATCTTCTGTATAGTTTTCATCTACTAATTGTTTACAATTTTTACCCATTTTATCTCTAAGTTTTTTATTGTCCAGAATTTGATTTAGATAATCAATAAATTCTTCTTCTGTATCGTAACCGAATCCTGTTTCACCATCAATCAACACCCCGTCCAAGCAGTCATCGTGCCTACAAATTATTGGTGTAGAACATGCCATTGACTCAATAAATGTCAAGCCTTGTGTTTCGGATGTCGATGCAGATACGAATACATCTGCTTTGGAGTAAAAGTTTCCTACTTTTGAAGAATCAATCATTCCTGTAAATATCAATCTATCTCTTATTTTTGAATTTGAACAAATATCCTTTAATTCTGAAAGAAATGGTCCTGCACCTGCAATAATGAACACAATATCATCTCTATCAATGTTTTCAAGATACTGTAGAATTTCAGTGATATTTTTTTCTTTTCCGATTCTTCCAAGAAATAGTACTATATGCTTATCTTCAGGAATTTTATAGCCACTTCGTATATCAAAATCGTCACATTCAGATAACTTTTGGACATTAATTCCAGTTGGTGCTACATATATATCTTCGTGTATATTGTATTCTGTTAGCAAATTATATATTTTATTAGTTGGAACTACTACACCGTCAGTAGTTTTAATAATTTGTTTCGTAAATTGTTTTGCAAGTTCCTTGCCAATCTTTTTATTCAAAGAAAAATAATGAGTGTAATCTTCGTAAACAGTGTGGTAAGTATGCAAAAGTGGAACATCCAAATCTTTCGCAATCTTTTTTGCTTGAATAAACATAGTGAATTCAGTTTGTGAATGAACTATATCCGGTTTCCAATCCATAATATCTTCATAAAATCTATTATAAAATAACTTATTCATTCTAGCGTCTGGATAAAATTTTCCAGCTCCTAAAGAGCCCATATAATAAATGTCGCCTTCTTGTTTTGAATTAAAACTATCTGAAAAAGTTAAAATCCTAACATCGTGTCCCAATCTATCCAAAGCCTTTTTTAAAGATTCAATAGATGTTACAACTCCATTTATTGTCGGTCTGTATGTATCTGTAGTTATTAATATTTTCATAAAACACCTTCCACCTAAAATTATAACATAAATGAAAGGTGTGTATTTGTTACAATAATATTACATTTTATGCAAATAAAAAAGGAATTATTACCTAATTCCTCTCATACATTACATATTAAATAATTTGTCAATTTTCTCCATCAAATTATTGTGAACTTCTTTATTTTCTTCCAAAAATTTTATAGTTTCATCTTCAACTTCTTTTAATCTATCATCAGATAGATTGTTCTTTCCATAAGGATACACCACTGTATTTTCTTTTTCAATGTGTTTTTGTAAATGTCTTCTGTATCCCATTAGATTTCCTATTACTTCAACAAAATTCTCATCCGATCTGTCTTTTTCGTATTCTTTAATACTTTGACCAAGGTCAAAAATTATACCTCTTGCTATTTCGTGTTCAACTAACATTCCATTCAAAACCATAACTTCACCAATTCTACCCAAATCTTCTTGCATCTTTTTAAACAATATTTCTTCTTCTTTTCTGTGGTGAAATTTATCTGCATATTCTTTTAAAATATAAATCAATAATTCGACAAATTCAACATTTATATTTTTGTTATTGATAAATTCAATTGACTTTTCTTTCATTAAATCTATTATCTTACTTATATTTTCGTGTTCTTTTTCTAAAACCAATATACTATCCATATTATCACTCCTTTTATACAATAATTATATTATAAAAGCGTAAAAAATATTGTAACATTCGTTACAATAAAAAACGGCGTTATAAAACGCCGAATATACTTAATTTTTAGTTCCTGGATAATCTGCCAAATTATTCATGTAGTATGTTAATGTGTACAAACTTTCATCAAGATGTACATTTTCCAATACAACATTTTTTGGTAATTTCAAATCCAATGAAGCAAAATTCCAAATACCTTTTATGCCACCATCAACTAGCTTATCACAAACATCTTGAGCTACATCTGTTGGTAGGGCAATAACAGCTATTTCTGGTTTCTTTTCTTTTAGATACTCTTCAATTTTATCAATATCTTTGATTTCATAATCTGAAATTTTTGTACCTACCTTTTTCCCATGGTCAAATACATCAACAATATTAAAACCTGAAGATTTAAATCCTTTGTAGTTCATTATGGCTTTCCCAATATTTCCACAACCCAAAATAATTGCCTTATAAGATTTGTTTATCCCCATAATTTTTTCTATTTCTGATTTTAATTCTTCGACATTGTATCCGTATCCTTGTTGACCAAAACCACCGAAATGATTTAAATCTTGTCTAATTTGAGAAGCAGTTAAACCTGTAATGCTGCTCAATTCTTGACTTGATACTCTTATTATTCCCTTTTGTTCGATCATTCCTAAATATCTGTAATATTTTGGAAGTCTCTTAACAACAGCTAATGATACTCTTGCCCTTGCCATATTATCACTCCATTCATTGTTATTAATATAATTATATCAAAAAAATATTTTAATTTCAATAATTCTGCAATTAATTTGAATAACAAAAAAATCAAGCAGACTTAGCTGCTTGATTTTTAAAATTATCCTATTAATTCTGATTTAGTTTGTCCAATTTTACCTTTTTTAATAACAAATACTGTAAATAAAACTACAAATATGAAACCTACAATATAACTTGCTAAGTATCCATCCATTCCTAATCTCTTATCAAGTGAGAATCCCAAATCAGCATGCGCAATATAACTTGAAACTATAAATGCATAAAACATTCCTGGTATCATTGTTATAAAGTAATTTTTCTTATTGATATATAAATATACTGTAATCAACATTAAAGCAAATACAGCTACTAATTGATTAGTAAAACCGAAGTATCTCCATAATAAGTTAAATCCATTTCCATTTGTCTTGGCAAAATAAAGAATCGCGATAGCAAAAACATAAATTAGTAAGCTTAACAAAATTCTATTTTTAACAGATTTTTGACTTATATTAAATTGTTCACCTATCATTAAACGAAGCGATCTAAATGCAGTATCTCCACTTGTAATTGGTAATACAATTACTCCTATAATTGCAAACAAGCCACCAATTTTGCCCATAAAAGTTTTAGAAATTATACCAACCATTAAAGTAGCGTTAGTATCCAGTGCTGTACCTCTATTGAAAAGTACCATGGCACCTGAAGCCCAACACATAGCTATGAGCCCTTCTGCAATCATCATATTATAGAATGTTGATCTTCCTTCATGTTCATTTTTTACAGTTCTAGAAATAAGTGTAATTTGTGATCCGTGAAATCCCGAAAGAATTCCACAAGCAACTGTGATAAAAAATACCGGAATAAAACTTTGACCCAAAGGATGCTTACTTAATAAAACCCCTTCAGTAATATTGTGCAAATTAGCTCCACCATCTTTGAAAACACCGACTAATACACCAATAGCACTGACTATTAAAATAGCACCAAAAACAGGATAAACTCTTCCTATTATCTTATCAATCGGAAAAAGTGTAGCTAATAGATAATAAGTCAAAATAATTCCATATACAATCCAAATTATTCCACCGTCGACATCCATATGTAAAATGTCATTAACAATTAAATCTCCTGGAGTATAAATAAACACTACACCAACTAAAAGCATTAATATCCAAATAATAATATTATAAACTTTATTAGTAGTTTTTCCCATATACTTTCTTATCATTTTTGGAACTAGAGCACCTTCATTTCTCATAGACATCATTCCTATGAAATAATCGTGAGTTGCTCCCGCTAAAACACATCCAATTGGAATAGTCAGAAAAGCTATAGGCCCAAATAAAATACCTTGAATCGGTCCTAAAATAGGTCCAGTTCCTGCAATATTCAGAAGTTCAATAAGTTGATTCTTCCATTTTTTCATTTCGACAAAGTCTACACCATCAGCCATTGATGTTGCAGGAGTTATTCTATCGTCTGGTTGGAATACTTTTTCGCAGTATTTTCCATAAAAATAACCGCCGACAAATAAAATTAATATACCGACTATAAATAAAATCATATTTCCCCCTAATTAAAAATTTACTATGATATTATAATAATATAAAGCCTATTAAAATTCAAAGAAAAATTTTAATTGAAACTTACTCATCACGATTTCATCTTATTTTTTATGTGATAATTTCAAGTTTTCATTTATTGTATTTTTAAATAAAAAACAACGAATTAAAAATCGTTGTTTTTACAAATTTTCTATTTGATTTCTAATTCATTCAGCAATTGCTTGAGTGTTTTATTAAAGACAGGATGTATCAAAAATTCAGCAAAATCATTCAAAGGTTCCAACACAAATTTTCTATCTTGAACATAAGGATGTGGAATTTTCAAATCATCAGTATATATTATTTCATCATCACAAAATAGAATGTCGATATCTATAGTTCTAGGTCCCCATTTTTCGTGTCTTTCTCTGCCAAGATCCAACTCAATTTGTTGAGTTATTTTCAGCAAATCTTCAGGCTCTTCGTATGATTCTATTTCAACGGCACAATTGAGAAAATCTTCCTGATCAGTTTTTCCCCAAGCTTTCGTAGTGTACATTTCAGACACGTTTTTTAATTCAATACTATTTGTGTTTTTCAATCTATCAATAGCAGAATCAACATAATCTTGTTTATCTCCAATATTGGATCCTATTCCCAGAAAATATCTTCTTTTTTTTCTATTAATTGTCACTTTTACAGTATCAAGCGGCAAATTTATTGGAGCCCATGGTTTTTTAATTTCTACAGTAAGTTCTTGTACAATTTTGTATTTTTCAAATATAAACTCAACCAATTTATAAGCTACTGTTTCTATTAAATCTATCGATTCTGAACGAAAATAATCGTAAATTTCTTTACTCAAAACCCCATAGTGTATTGAATCTTTTAAATTATTGGAAGTCGCGCCTTTTTTCATGTTGTATCCCATTTTTAATGTCACCAAAAATTTTTGTCCCAATTCTTTTTCAGATTGAAATACTCCATGGTTAGCGTATATTTCTAAATCTTTTACTAAAAGGTAGTCCATTATTTTCCTTCTCTTTTTATAGCCAATGCCATTCTCATAGCATCATAACTTTCTTTTACATTGTGAACTCTAAAAATTGAACATCCATTCATTACACCAATAGCAGTAGTTATAGCTGTTCCAAAATCTCTTTCAGTAGCTACATCTATTCCCATAGCTTTACCAATAAATCTTTTTCTACTCGTTCCCAATAAAACAGGATATCCCAAATCGACAAATTCTTTGATTCTGCTTACTACAGTTAAATCTTTTTCGTAATCTAGTGCAAATCCAACTCCCGGATCCAAAATAATTAATTCATCTTTGATTCCCGCTTTTTTCGCTAATTCAACTGATTCTAATGTTTCTCTGTTTAAATCTTTCATTAAGTCATTGTAATGATTGTTTTCTTTGTTGTGCATCAATATTACAGGAATATCTAGTTCCTTAGCAGTTTGTGCCATTTCTGGATCTGATTTCAACCCCCAGACATCATTTAAAATATCTGCACCTTCTTTCACAACTTCTCTTAAAGTATTAGATTTATAAGTGTCCAAAGAAATTGGAATATCGAAGTTTTCTCTTATTTTTCTAATGATAGGAATAACTCTTTCAAGTTCTTCTTCAGAAGATACAGGAGTGTGTCCTGGTCTTGTGGATTCAGCACCAATATCAATGATACTAGCTCCTTCGTCTATCATATCTTCGACATGTTTCACAGCTCTGTCTACTTCATTCCATTTTCCTCCGTCTGAAAAAGAATCTGGTGTGACATTCAAAATTCCCATTATATAAGCATCGTTTTTAAAATCAAATTCTTTGTTTCTAATTAACATATTGTATCCTTTCAATAAATAACTGTTTTATTTTTCTTTTCTTCTGGCCAATTACAAATACTTCTAGCAGGACATCTAAAACACATCCTCGATAGCTTGTCTGCTTTGTAAAAAATCTCTATAAATCTGTCGTCGTTTTCTTCATTAGTTCTATGATGTTTAATCGCACTAATTATTCGTTGCTTTGACTCATCATTAAAATCTAAATCTTTCAAAATTTCTTGTGCAATTTCTTGTGATAATATACTGTGATTGATCCCTGTATCTACTTCGTCAGCTCTTCCCAAATCATGCAAAAGCGCAGTAACATATATTAAATCCTTATCAATATTCAGATTCTCTTCTAAGTTTATAATATAGCAGATTCTAGCTACATCCATAAGATGAGAGAAATCATGTTTACAAAATACACGAGTTTTCTCATCATCTTCAATTTTATTTATTTTTTTATTAAATAATTTATGATTAAGGACAATGTCGGTATTTTTCATTATAATCCCATTAATCTGTATGCTTCGTTTTTCAAATCCAAATCTTCTTCAAAAGCTCCTCTTGCTACTGAAGTCATTGTTGAAGTACCTGGTTTTTTAACTCCTCTCATATTCATGCACATGTGTTCAGCTTCAATAGTAACCAAACATCCTTTACAATTTAAATATTCCATTAATGCATCAGCTATTTCGATATTTAAACGTTCTTGTAATTGTGGCTTTTTTGAATAAACGTCAACAGTTCTAGCTAATTTTGATAAACCAGCAACTCTTTTATCAGGAATGTAAGCAATATTAACTTTTCCCCAGAATGGTAGTAAATGATGTTCACACATAGAATAGAAAGGAATATCCTTTTCTATAACCATATTATCATCAACTATTTCAAAAGATTTTGACAAATGCACTTTCGCATCTTGGTTTAGTCCACTAAAAATTTCTTCGTACATTCTAGCTACTCTTTGAGGTGTTTCCAATAATCCTTCTCTGTTTGGATCTTCACCAATAGCTTCTATTATCATCGATACTGCTTGTTCAATTTTTTCTTTATCCATTTAAATCCCTCTCATTTATAAAAATATAAGAGCACCCGAGAGTGCTCCACAAAAAAAGCATTATCCTTTGTTTCAAAGATAATGCTCCCACTAATTCATATTATCAGCGGAAGCGGCATTGATATCGCAATAATTTCGTTAATGGGCAACTCCCTATCCCATTACACTAAACGCATCAACCCTACTCTGTAATTATTATTATACCACACTTATGTGTTTTTTAATCTTGATATTTTAATCCATCAAAGTGAAAATAGTCAATCATATCATCATCTTCATAAATTATTATATCAGATGGCTCCCTATTTCTCTCTGCTACATTAAAACAATCTTCAAGCTTTGCGTATTCAACAGCTCTGCAAGTATTTTGAACTGCAAAATCAAAATTTCCATCTTTATATTTTTCAATAAAATCTTTTTTTGTTAAATCATTCATCGTCTTTCTTCTTCCTATTCTTCAAATATTCTGTGTAAGTTTTTTGCATTAATTTTTCAATTTCAGAAAAATCCATATTAATTCCTAGCTTTTCTCTTTTAGCAATATAACTCAAAACTTCTATATAACTCATCGCTAACGCCGTGGTCATTATAGATGCAGTTGCTGCAGATATTAATCCACCAGCTAAGCTACCCACTCCTGGAATAAACTTCAACGCATTCGTTACTATGAATCTTCCCGCAAAAGTAGCTCCTCCAGTTCCTCCAATCGCCGCTATGATTGAAGCAACTCTTTGTTTATCCATCGATATTCCAAATATAGAATTAATATGAGCTATCATTCCAATTTGCATAGGCACTAAAATGGAGGCATCTGAGAAAGGTATAGGAACAAATCCAATACCAAAAGCTGTTTTTATATATCTTTTTGCCCAACGTCTTGCCGTTTTTGCTTTTAAATCAATGTCGACATGTTGGGCATTAATAAAAGAATTTTTAATTTCCTCATCTAAAAGTTCGAAACTTTTAGTCATCAGCTCTTTTAACCCTTTTTCTTCAATAACCATATCGTTAATGCGATATGGTTTTGCAAGTATTTCTATAACATCTGCCACATCTAAATTCAAATTCTGAATATAGTCTTTTAATTTTTCAGAATTTTCTCCTAGTGATTGCGTTAAGACTATGATTACTGGTGCAAATTGTTTTAAGGAATTAATAAGAGCTATTTCAGAATCTTCTATCCTAGATCCATTTGAGTTAATACAATAATATATCAAATGAATTCTATCTTTTTCACCTTGACGTTTTAAATCTTTTAATAAAGTTGTTATTTCTTTAAGAACTTCTCTTTGATTTTGTGAATTTAGTTCGAGTCCTTGAGTGTCGTATAAATTAATAGGAATATTTTCCTTAGTAATTTTTTGCAAATATTTAGTGACAGGCTTTCCTACACCTGTCTCCACCAAATTATCTCTAAACATTCCATTAATTAAAGTCGATTTGCCAACTCCAGTTTTCCCAACCAATAATATATTTATTGGACTCATTTTTTGTATTTCTTCACTTGTTTTACCAAGCACTTCATTTATTAAATCGTAATTATTCATTATCTCACCAACTTATTGTATATATACCCGATATCCATTTTCAACTAACATTTTTAGTTACTTGCATAAAAAAAGATGAGGAATATATCCTCACCTTTGATTTGTCTACATATACGCGCCAGGACCTGGTTGAGGCATAGCTGGTTCGTCTTCTTTTATTGAAACGACTGCTGCTTCTGTAGTCAATAATAAACTTGCAACGGATGCTGCATTTTGTAATGCAGATAATGTTACTTTTGTTGGATCTACAATACCAGCTTTTAACATATCTACATATTCGCCTTTGTATGCATCAAATCCGATTCCTTTGTCTTTATTTTTAACATTTTCAACTATAACAGATCCATCGATTCCGGCATTAATTGCGATTTGTTTTACAGGTTCTTCTAACGCTTAGAATTATCTTAACTCCTGTTTTTTCATCGCCTTCAACTTCATCGACAAGTTTTTCAACTTCTTCTAGAACATCTAATAGAACTGTTCCACCACCAGCTACAATACCTTCTTCAACGGCTGCTCTGGTAGCTGCAAGTGCATCTTCTATTCTCAATTTTCTTTCTTTTAATTCTGTTTCTGTAGCTGCTCCAACTTCAATTACAGCAACTCCACCAGATAATTTTGCTAATCTTTCTTGAAGTTTTTCTCTATCATATTCAGAATCAGTTTCTGGAATTCTGTTTTGAATTTGGTTAATTCTTTCTTCTATCTTAGATTGTTCACCATTTCCGTCAACAATAGTTGTCTTGTCTTTTGATACATTAACTTTTCTTGCTCTTCCAAGCATATCAAATGATGCATCTTTTAATTCGATTCCCAAATCTTCTGTGATCAATTGAGCTCCAGTTAAAATACATATATCTTCAAGCATTTCTTTTCTTCTGTCCCCAAAGCCTGGTGCCTTCACTGCTACACAGTTGAATGTTCCTCTGATTTTATTTAAAACTAATGTTGCTAATGCTTCACCTTCAACATCTTCAGCAATTATAAATAATGGCTTACCTTGTTGAACAACTTGTTCAAGTAATGGTAAAATATCTTGAATATTTGTAATTTTTCTGTCAGTAACTAAAATAAATGGATCTTCCATTGCTGCTACCATTTTATCTGAATCAGAAACCATGTAAGGAGATACATATCCTCTATCGAATTCCATACCTTCTACAACATTTAATGTAGTTCCCATGGATTTTGATTCTTCAACAGTAATTACACCATTGTTTCCAACTTTTTCCATAGCTTCCGCAATTAGTTTACCAATAGTTTCATCAGCTGCTGATACGCTACCAACATTTGCTATTTCTTCTTTTGTAGTAACACTGTGACTTCTTGATTTAATAGCTTCCACAGATTTTTCAACAGCTTTTCGGATACCTTTTTGTAAAACAATTGGATTAGCACCAGCTGCTAAGTTTTTCAAACCTTCTCTGATAATTGCTTGTGCTAAAAGTGTAGCAGTAGTAGTACCATCACCTGCTACATCATTTGTTTTAGTAGCAACTTCTTTTACTAATTGTGCACCCATGTTTTCGTATTCATCTTCAAGTTCAATTTCTCTTGCAATTGAAACACCGTCATTTGTAATCAATGGTGCGCCGTATTCTTTATCCAAAACTACGTTACGACCTTTAGGTCCCAATGTTACTTTAACTGTATCTGATAATTTATTAATACCTTCTACCATGCTTTTACGAGCATCATCTGAAAATTTGATTTGTTTTGCCATAAAATTTATCCTCCTATTCTACAACTGCTAGAATATCTTCATATTTAACTAAGATATATTCTGTGTCTTCTAGTTTTATTTCTGTTCCAGCGTATTTTGAGTATATAACTTTATCTCCAACTTTAATATTGCCTTTCATTTTTTCATCTTCTTCTACTTCAGATCCAATAGCTATTACTTCTGCATAAACAGGAGCTTCTTTGGCTGAAGATGGGAGAACTATTCCAGAGAATGTTTTTTCTTCTTCTTTTTCTTGTTTTTTTAATACTAATCTATCACCAATAGGTTTTAAATTCATGATATCCTCCTTCAGAATCTTTTGTTAGCACTCTAACCTGTTGAGTGTTAATCCTCTTATATAATAAACCACGTTTTTATTTTAATCAAACGTATTTATTAGCATTTAAAAGCAAATAACTCAATTTATTTTGATATTTCTTGCTTTAATTCTATTTTCTATGATGAAATTCTCAAAGTTATTTTCCGATAGTATTTTCTCTTCCATAGTAGAATAAATATTGCTGTGCATATCCAGCATAATCTCCAAACAAATCGTCCGCGTATTTTGCAATTAAATTTTTATTTGTTTCTTCTTTAATAAACAAAAATTCCATAACTCGTTTAATCCACACATCAACTGGAAATGTACTATGTCTGTTGTATGAAAAAAGCATAATACAATCAGCAACTTTTGGTCCGACTCCTGGAAGTTTGATTAGTTCTTTTCTTAATTCTTCATTCGAAAATTTATCTATTTCTAAAATATCAAACTCGTTATTTGCAACCATTTTTGACACATCTACAATTCTTTTATCTCTGAATCCAACACGGCACACTTCTCTCATTTCTTCTACTGGTACCTTTGCTAAATCTTCAGGCTTAGGAAAAGAATACAATTTTCTACCGTTAAATTCTCCCAAAAAATTTCCGTAATTTTCACAAATTATATTTACGGATTTCATAATTCTAGGTATTTGATTGTTTGCTGAGATTATGAATGAAATTATTGTAGAAAACTTATCTTGATTTAATATTCTGATTCCATCACCATATTCTAATGCGTTTTTTAAAGTTTCATTGAAAGATAATTTTTCTTTGATTTCTGAATAATCTGTTTTCAAATCAAAATAATTTTCCCATTTTTTATAGTAATCATCTTCTGAACAGTTTTTGATATAAACGTAATCTCCAACCAAACTTACATTACAGTACATGTCACCATCAACAGTTGTATAGGACATATCGTCTTCTTTGTACCATCTAAACGCCTGCCCACACTCAAAAATGTGGGTAGGGTTAAAAGATGATTGTTTAATTTTAGTAAGTTTTAATTCATCATTAAATTCTATTTGTGTTTGCATTAATACCATCCGCGTATTTTCATTGTCTCGCTAATCTTTTTTATTGAATTTACATAGGCAGCTTGTCTCAATGTTATATTAAGCTTTTCAGATAATTCCCAAATTTCATCAAATGATTTATTAATCAATTGATATTCTTTGTCTCTGACTTCTTCCTCAGACCAATAATATCCTGCTTTATTTTGTACCCATTCAAAATAAGATACAGTGACTCCACCAGAGTTTGCCAAAATATCTGGAACAATAACTACATTTTTTTCATTTAAGATTTCATCTGCATCCTTAGTTATAGGTCCATTTGCTCCTTCGACAATAATTCCTGCTTTTATCAAATTCACATTTTCTGTAGTGATTGCATTTTCCAAAGCTGCAGGTATAATAACATCTACATCTGCTGAGAAGAAATCTTCTGTTGAAATTACTTCGCATCCTTCAATACTAGCAAAATCTTTTTCTTTAGTTTGAGAAATTTTAAAACATTCATCAAAGTTGAATCCGTCTTTTTTATAAATTGCAAATACTCCTCTTTGTTTGTTATACTCCATTATATATTTTACTTTCATGCCATGTTCAAGAACGTATTTTAATGTATAAATCCCAACATTACC
>OIFQ01000109.1_pt1 | contig 28888 bp, 29 predicted proteins | sample 1582051 | NCBI WGS metagenome assembly OIFQ01 (sample SAMN07501058, study PRJEB24779) | human gut metagenome | isolation source: stool | host: human infant | place: USA: Pittsburgh, PA | reverse complement strand
CACTTGATAAGCTCACAACTCCAATTTTCTTTATCATTATTTCCTCCAAATTTCTAAATAAAGTAGAAATATCCTATGTTCTTATTTTCTTGACATCAATACTACACTCTCAACGTGCGTTGTCTTCTGGAACATATCCACGAGCTTCACATTCTCAACCACAAATCCGTTTTCTGTTAAAAGTTTCAAATCCCTGGCTAGTGTTGCTGGATTACATGAGATGTAGACGAGTTTTTTTGCTGTGGATTTTATTATTGCTTCGACTACTTTTTCGTCCATTCCTTTTCGTGGTGGGTCGACTAGGATTATATCGAAGTGCTCTTTTGTGAGTTTTCCTACGACGTTTTCTGATTTTTCTTCAATAAACTGAATGCTTTGAAGATTGTTCAGTTTTTTGTTTTGGTTGGCATCTTTTACTGCATCTTTTACGACTTCGACTCCGATTGTGTTGTTGCCATTTCCAATGTACATTGTTGTGGTTCCTATGCCGCAATACAAGTCCAATATTCTGTCATTTGCAGTTGCATTCATCATTTGTTTTGCCGTGTCGTAGAGCAATGATGTGTTGTATTGGTTTACTTGGAAGAATGATTTGGGGCTTATCATGAATGATAAGTCTCCAATTTTATCTACAAATTGTTTCTTCCTATAAATCAAATCAAAGTTTTTGTTTTTCGCATAAATTTCTACGATGCTTTCTACAGATTTTAAATTTTCTAGCATTTCATCTGATACATAATCCATGGAGATTTGGATTTCATCGTTGTAATTGGATCTGATTTTGATTTCAGATATTCCTTTCAAATCTTGATTTTCCAACCAATTTATCATTTGATCGATTGCTTTTGATGCGATTTTGCAAGTGGATATTTGTGTTAAGTTGTGTGTTTTTCTGTTGTAATATCCAAGTTTTCCATTTTCCACTTTCAAATCTACTTTGTTTCTGTAATAATACTCAGCGTTTGTGAGTATGTCGACATCTTTGATGTCTAGCTTTGCGATTCTTTGCAATTTATTGAGTACAGAATTTTTTTTGATTTCCAATTCTTTTTGGTATGTAATGTCTTGCATGCTGCATCCGTCACATTCGTAGTAATGTGGGCATAGCGGTACTTGTTTATGAGGTGATTGTTGTATTGTTTTTGTTTTTGTCGCAAATATCAAATTCTTTTTTTCTTTTATTTTCTTTGCTTCGATTATTTCTCCAACACTTCCTCCATCTACGAACACTGTTTTTCCTTCGTATTTTGCGACACATCTTCCGTCATCTATCATGTCTATTATTTCAAGTTTCATTTAATCACCTCTTTATATTTTTATTATATCAAATTTTATTTTAGAATATCCCAGTAAGTAAAAACTTTATTGTAAGTTTAAAAATTTGTTTCTTTTTTTTATTTTAATAGTTGACATCTATAATTACTTTTGTTAATATTGTAGTAACTAGTTACTACATAAACCAAGGAGGATTTATGCCAATGGAAACACTGGAAAAACAACAGTTTATATTTGCTAATATTTTTATTATTTCTAATCGTTTAAAAACCGCTTGCGAAAAAATACAAACAGATATAACAATGAAGCAATGGTTAATGCTCGCGATTTCTTCGTCTACAAATGAAAAAAAAAGCTTAACGCAAATAGGAAAATTGATGGGTTGCTCTAGACAAAATATTAAAAAGCTTGCTCAGCCTTTAAAGAATAAAGGTTATATAAATTTTTTAAGAGGAAATAACAATTCGGTGCAAATAGTTCTTACAGATAAATGTTACAAGTATTTCGAGACTATGAATAATTCTCATTTGAATACATTAAATCTTTTATTTAGAGATTTTAGTGACTCAGATATTCAGAGCTTTTTTGTTTTATTAAATAAGTTGGAATCCGGACTACAAGAAGTTGAAAAATATGGAGACAGTATTAATGAATATATTTTATAAACCGTTAATGATCATAATAGGCATTATCATTTCTTTAGTAGGAGTTTTAATCGTCTATTTTAACTTGTCATATTCTCCTCTTAAATCGACATTTAATCGTGATTTGAAATCATTAATTGAAAAATCATCAATCGAAAATGGTTTAATTTCTAATGACGATTTTGAAAAATATCCAACTGCAATTAAAAATTTTGTCAAAAATAGTGGATTTATCGGCAAGAGTAAAATGTCATATATGAATATTTTCTTCGAGAACGCTGATTTTATTCAGGATACAAAAAAGCCAAAGTTAAAAATAGACTACAACCAGTATAATTTTGCCAAGAATCCATCGAGAATTGCATTTATTGATAGTTCTCTCTACGGGATACCTTTTGAAGGTTATGATGGTTTTATAAATGCTGAAGGTAGAATGACAGGAATTATCGCAAAGAATATTACCCTCTTCAACGAAAAAGGAGTTGAAATGGATAAAGCATCGTTATGCACTTATTTAGCAGAAGCTTTATTTATTCCAACATCTCTTTTGGAAAATAATATAGTTTTTGAAGAAATAGATCTTTATAACATTAAAGCCACAATAAATTATAACGGAAATAGTGCTAGCGGTATTTTTACTTTTAATGATAAGTTTGAAATGATTCAATTCTATACAAAAGATCGCGCAATTGTAAAGTCCGATGGTTCTGTAGAATATATACCATGGACTGCTAGATGTGGACAGTATAAAATTTACGAAAATGGAATTAAATTACCAACAATTTTAGAAGCAGTATGGAATTATCCAGAAAATGATTTGGTCTATTTTAAAGGCACTATTAAAAATTTTGAATATAGATAAAAAAAGATTGGGACATTGTGTTCCCAATCTCTATTTTCATTTTATCGCTATTTTCTTTCAAATTGCGCATTGTATAATTGTGCGTAGAATCCGTCTCGTGCCAATAATTCGTCATGTTTTCCTTTTTCTACGATATCTCCGTCTTTCATTACAAGTATCAAATCCGCGTTTTTAATTGTGGATAATCTGTGCGCGATTACAAATGATGTTCTTCCTTTTGCAAGTTCATCCATTGCATCTTGAACGATTATTTCAGTTCTTGTATCTACGGAGCTTGTGGCTTCATCTAGTATCAACATTGGAGCGTGACTTACCATTGCACGTGCGATTGTGAGTAGTTGAAGTTGTCCTTGAGACAATGATTGTTTGTCGTTTAAAATAGTGTCATATCCATTTGGAAGTGTTCTGATAAAGTGATCCAAGTTTACGCGTTTGCACACGTCAATCAACTCTTCGTCAGTTATATCTTTTTCTCCGAATGTTATGTTTTCTCTGACACTTGCTTCGAATACCCACGAATCTTGAAGTACCATACAGAATTGGTCTCTCAAATTCTCTCTGGATAAGTTTTTCGTATCAATTCCATCTACCAATATTTGTCCGTCGTTTATTTCGTAAAATCTCATTAATAGATTTACAATCGTAGTCTTTCCGGCTCCAGTTGGACCAACGATCGCGATTTTTTCTCCTGGATTTACTTTTACGCTGAAATCTTTGATGATGATTTTTTCAGGATCATATCCAAATCTAACGTCTTTGAATTCAACTTCGCCTTTTGCTTTTTCTAATTTTTCAGTGACGTTTTCTTCTTCTAATTCATCTTCATTCAAAAATTCAAACACTCTTTCTCCTGCTGCTGCAGCTCTTTGCAAAGTGTTGAAACTTTGTGCGATATCTGATAATGGATTGGTAAATAGTCTAACATATATCATGAACGCCACAATTACTCCGAATGATATTTTGCCGTTGATTGCCAATGCTCCACCGACTATGCAGACCATTACGTATGAAAAGTTTCCGGCAAATTGCATTATTGGCATCATAAGTCCGGACAAAAATTGTGATTTCCATGCACTAGTGTAAAGTTTCGTGTTTGTTTGTTCAAATTCATCTACGGCTCTTTCTCCTGCGTTGTAAGCTTTGATGACGTTGTGACCAGTGTACACTTCTTCGATTTGTCCGTTGATATCACCCAAGTTTTGTTGTTGTTCTTTGAAATATTTTTGTGATTTTTTCATTATTATTGTAATGAACACAAATCCCACAAGTGATGACAAAATCGTCGTTATCGTCAAAATCCCCGAATTATAAATCATCATCACTACAGTTCCAATAAGCATTACGATACTTGTCAACAATGCTCCAATAGATTGGTTCAAGCTCTGACTGATTGTGTCAACGTCGTTTGTTACTCTACTTAGAATGTCTCCAAAAGTTGTGTTGTCAAAATAGCTAAATGGCAATCTATTGATTTTTTTTGCTATCTCTTCTCTGAATGATTTTGAGATTTTTTGCGTAACATCTGCCATGATAAATCTTTGCAACAAATTCAACGCAAGTGAAGATAGATAAAATATCAACAGCATCAACGTTATTGATTTTACGCTATCCATGTCAATCGCAGTTACAACGGGTTTTCCTTTGACAATTTTAGGAAGTCCTTTTGTGATTTCATCTGTGATTAGTTTTAACTTATCTGGCCCAATTATTTGCAAAATCGTCGCTATTACGCTTGCCACAACTGCTATCAATATCAATGGAAAATAAGGCTTCAAATACCCTGCCATTTCTTTTAATGTTTTTTTGAATTTTTTCGGTTTTTCATTTACAGTTTGTCTAGGCATTTAATTCCTCCTCTGTTAATTGCGAGTAGGCTATTTCACTGTACACTTCACAATTTTTCAATAAATCTTTGTGTTTACCTATTCCTGCTATTTCTCCGTTTTCAAGTACGATTATTTGATCTGAATCCATTATCGAACCAACCCTTTGAGCGACAATAATAGTTGTAGCGTCGGGGCTTTTTTCTCTCAATTGATGTCTAAGTTCGCTATCTGTTTTGAAATCAAGTGCAGAGAAACTGTCGTCAAATAGATAAATATCTGGTTTTTTGTAGATTGCTCTGGCTATGGACAATCTTTGTTTTTGTCCCCCAGAAACATTCTTACCTAATTGTGCAATTTCGTGGTCAAATTTTTCGTCAAATTTGTCGATAAACTCCATAGATTGCGAAGTATCTGCCGCTTGTTCTACTTTTTCATTATCCATACCATCTTCTGAGAATGAAATGTTAGATTTTACATTTCCCTTGAATAGGAATGATTTTTGGAAAACGGCGCCTATTTTTTCGTACAAAAATTTAAGCTTATACTTTCTAATGTCGATCCCTTGGATTTTTACGACACCTTCTGTCGCATCGTAAAATCTCAAAAGCAAATTCAAGATAGTGCTTTTGCCAGATCCTGTGGAACCTATTATAGCTACCTTTTCTCCTTTTTTCACCTTAAAATCAATATCTTTTAAAATATATTGCTCGGAATCAGTGTATTTGAATGATACATTGTCAAACTCAATTTCATATTCGTAATCTTCATTTGAGCTATCAACATCTCCATCTTTTATAGAAAGCTCTGTATCCAACACTTCGTTGATACGATTTGCAGAGATTTGCGCTCTTGGAATCATTATGAATATCATACTCATCATCATAAATGACATGACAACTTGCATTGCATACGAACTGAACACAACCATATTTGAGAACAAAACGTATTTGTCCATCATTTCTGCGGCATTTATGAGCCCTGCGCCTATAAAATAAATCACAAGTGTCAACATCGACATGCTGAAGTTAATCATTGGAAAAAGCGTTGACATCGCACGACTTGTGAATAATTGTGTGCTAGTTAACTCTTCATTCGCTTCGTCAAATTTATTTTCTCTGTATTCTTCAGAATTATATGCTCTGATTACAGCAAGTCCTGTTAAGTTTTCACGCAAAATCCTGTTGATATTATCTGTTAAAGTTTGCATTATTCTGAATTTCGGCATAACCAAAATCATTAGAATTGCAACGAATACAATCAAAATCAAAACAGTCACAGCAGTTGCCATTGTCCACTCAAATCCCTTGTTGTAGATCTTCGTGATTGCCCACACAGCCATGATAGGAGCTTTTATCAAAATTTGTAATCCTATCACTATTACCATTTGAATTTGCGTAATATCATTTGTAGACCTAGTTATCAAACTAGCAGTGGAAAATTCGTTGATTTCTTTCATGGAAAAACTTTCCACCTTGGAAAATATTCTAGACCTCAAATCTTTGGAGAATGACGCCGATACCTTCGACGCCAAATATCCTACGATAATTGCTGAAATCAAAGATCCGAATGCACACAAAAGCATCCATTTTCCTTCGCCAATAATATCACTTACAGTGTGACCCGGACTTTCCACATACATCGTGATTTTCGACATATAATCCGGAATTTTCAAATCCAAATACACTTGAGTAACGATAAACACAAAACTCAAAAGTATCTGCATCCATTGTTTTTTATTCAAATATCTAATTATTTTTATCAAAACTATCATCCATTTCTTTAAATTTATCTTCGCAAACCTTGCTTATCTTTGGCAAGTTTTTAATAAGTTTGTCGATTATTCTGACGAAATTTTCAGAATCTTCTTCTCCCAATGCATCAAACATTTGACCCAGAGCATACATTATCTTGTCCTCAGTTTCTTGGGCGACTTTTTCTCCTTTTTCAGTTAAACTTACCAAAGTTTTTCTCCTGTCGATTTTATCTCCAGTTCTAGTTACCAGTTCACGCTTTTCTAGCTTTTTAATAATAGCTGCAACTCTCGCGCTGGAAATCCCCATAGCAAGTTCAATATCTTTCGGATAAGTCGATCCACCTTCCGATTTGATAAATCCCAAAGCCATGTTTTCTCCTCTTACAGAATCATTGATTTGTTTGTGAGGATGGTGCTTTCCAATGCTATGCACGCATCTTATAACTTCTTTTGCTAATTTTTCATTCATAATATCACCTTTTACCTAATACTATTAGAATTATACGACTACTAATAACCATTGTCAATGATTTTCTCGAATATTTTCCAATTTCGTTCAAATAAAAAACAACCACCAAGATATTCTTGATGGTTGAATCCGCATTTTAAAATAAATTTTTTAATCAAATTTTCTAAATTAAATTGACATCTTCCCCGTTCAATACTTTCTTCACAGTTCTCATTGAACACATTTTACCGCACATTGTGCAGGAATCTTCTTCGATTGGTTGAGATTCTTTTCTGTATTTTTTTGGTTTTTCGCTGTCAATTGCAAGTTCGAACATTTTTTCCCAATCCAAGTTAAAACGGGCTCTGCTCATTTCGTCGTCTCTTTCTTTTGCTCCAGGGATTTTCTTTGCGATATCTCCAGCATGGGCTGCGATTTTCGTAGCGATAATTCCTTCTTTCATATCTTCCAAGTTAGGAAGTCTCAAATGTTCTGCAGGAGTTACATAGCACAAGAAATCTGCTCCAGTACTTGCTGCGATTGCACCACCAATTGCTGATGTGATGTGATCGTATCCCGGTGCAATGTCTGTTACCAAAGGTCCCAACACGTAGAATGGCGCATTGTTGCAGATTGTTTTTTCGATTTTCATATTTGCTTCGATTTGGTCGATTGGAACGTGGCCTGGTCCTTCAATCATTACTTGTACATTTTTTTCGTAGGCTCTTTTTGCCATTCTGGATAAATTGATTAGCTCTTGAATTTGTAAATCATCTGTAGCATCGTTAATGCAACCCGGTCTTAAAGCATCTCCCAAGCTTAGTGTGACGTCGTATTTTTCGCAGATTTCAAGTACATCGTCGTATCTTGTTACAAGTGGGTTTTCCTTGTTATTAGCAATCATCCACGCGAATAATAATGATCCACCACGTGATACGATTTTTGTAATTCTGTCTGTTGTTTTCAAATGTTCAGCGATATCTCTTGTAAGTCCAACGTGAATTGTAATGAAATCCACACCGTCTTTCGCGTGTTGTTCCACAACTTGTAAGAATTCTTCTTCAGAAATATCCTTCAATTCTTTATCCAACATTCCTACGCAATCGTACATCGGAACGCTACCAATCATTGCAGGAGAATAGTCGATAAGTTCTTCTCTGAACTGTCTAGTCTTTCCGTAATTTGACAAATCCATTATCGCTTCTGCGTCCATGTCGATTGCCACTCTAACTTTTTCCATTTCTTTTTCGATGTTGTAGCAATCTTTTGAAATTCCCAAATTCACGTTGATTTTAGTCTTCAAACCTTCACCAACACCGTGAGCATCCAACGATTTGTGGTTTTTGTTTGCAGGAATAACCACATATCCCTTTTCAATTTTTTCTCTAAGAATTTCTACGTCTATGTTTTCTTTTTCCGCTACTCTTTGCATTTCTTTTGTAATGATTTTCTTCTTTGCAGCGTCTAATTGAGTTGTATATTCCATAAATACCTCCTATGTTGATTTGGAGACTGGAAAAAAATAACGGATACATAACCCATGTATCCGCAAAAAACATTCTAAGTTCTTCCCTTCGCATGCATTATCATGAGCAGGTATAAGGGTTTCTAAAAAGATCTCAGCGTAAAGCACCCCCAGACTCCGAATATATTATAACACAAACTTTTAATTTAATTCTACAAGCTTGATTTTGTCGTTTTTCTTAATAATTCCGCCCTTTAAAACTTTGCAGAAAATTCCTTCCGTTGGCATAATACAATTGCCGACTTTTTGTTTAATCGCACAACCTTTGTGACATTCTTTTCCGATTTGAGTAACTTCTAGAACACATTCTCCAATCGTCAACACTTGACCGACAGGAAGTGTAAATAGTTCAATGTTTCTCGTTGTGATGTTTTCTGCGAAATCTCCGTCTTTCAAATCAAGTCCCATTTCTCGCATTTTGTCAATGGATTCTTCTGCCAAAAGCGACACTTGTCTGTGCCAATTTCCAGCGTGTGCATCTCCAACCAATCCATGATCCACTCTAAGTTCTGCAAATTCTACAGGAGTTTTCACAGTGCCTTTTTTCTCGCTGATATTCACATCGATTACAACTGCCTCATCACTGTCGACACTTCTGTTGTAAACGCCGCTTTTGCCGCCTTCTTTGTGAAGTAATTCCACATTTGTAATTCGCATCGAACGGTCAATTGCCTTGCACATATCGTAAATCGTAAGAGCCGCAACGCTTGCAGCCGTCAAGCTTTCCATCTCAATTCCTGTTTTTGATTCGGTGTTTGATTGGACGAAAATATCTATATAATCATCTGCTAATTCGAATTTAACATCAACACCTGTGATGAAAATATTGTGACACATTGGAATAATTTCCGATGTTTTCTTCGCAGCCATAATCGCAGCAGTTTGTGCGACACTCAAAACGTCGCCTTTTTTGATGGATTTTTCTGTGATTTTTTGCATAGTTTCTTTTTTCATATAAATCCTACTATGAGCCACAGCAACTCTTTTAGTAGTTTCCTTTTCAGATACATCCACCATTCTTGGCAAACCATCTTCATTAAAATGAGTTAAATCCACATTAACCTCCTATAGTATTCATATCTCTTTTGTTGAAGTTACCTTCTTCGAGATGATGTCTTTCTGGTTTATTGTATATTTCTTGTGTAATAAGTTGTTTGATATCATCGCCATTTCTAATAGCATCTTTCAAATTAATCGACTTATTAGAATGTAAACACATCAATAAATTTCCCTTACAATCCAACCTAACCCTGTTACATTCCGAACAGAATTTATGAGAAATTGGATTGATAAATCCCACAATCGCACCATTTGGATTGGTATAATATTCTGCGACCTTCGATTTTTGTGAATCGCTGTCAATTTTTTGAAGATTTCCGATTTTTTTGATAATTTCTTCGTTAGACACGTAGTCATCAGATTTTCCGATTGCTTCACCAATTGGCATCAGTTCGATAAATCTCACAATCACACCTTTCTCTGCGAATTTCACAAAATCTTCTATCTCATCGTAGTTGAAATGTCTCATCACAACGGTGTTGATTTTAATTGGTTCCATATCCATTTGTTTTAATTTATCGATGGATTTCAGAACCTTTTTCAAATCTCCACCACGAGTTATGTCGAAAAATTTATCTGCATCCAAAGTATCCAGCGAAATGTTGAATCTGTCCACGCCACTTTCCTTTAAATCGTCAGCCATGTCATACAATTTAATCGCATTGGTAGTCATGCAGATTTCTTCTATTCCCATGTCCTTGATGCCTTTTACCAAATCCAATATTCCGTTTCTAACCAGAGGTTCGCCTCCAGTTAAACGTACTTTTTTTATTCCCAAATCTTTGAAAACTTCTACGATTTTCAAAGTTCCATCTATAGTTAGAATTTCGTCATGATTCAAATGCGTGATTCCTTCTTCTGGCATACAGTATTTGCATCTCAAATTGCACTTGTCAGTCACCGAAATTCTCAAATAATCTATCTTTCTTCCGAGAGCATCTTTCATTTTACCACCTTTATATATTATATCATATAACGCTTAAGGGTAAAAAATTCCCCAACTTGATTTCTCAAATTGGGAAATTCGTTCAAATTATTCTTTTAATAAAAGTTCCTTTGCTTTTTCTAATCTTTCTTTCATAGAATTGATGTGAGATTCAGACACGTTATCTTGATCGGACAATCTCTTGATACCTTCTTGTAAAATATCAATTTCGTTGTCGTAATCTTTCATGCTTCTGTAAACACTAGCATAAGAACTGTAAAGTGCAGGAGTGCACAATCCGTTTTCACGAGCAGTGTCGTAATTTTTGATTGCAGATTGGAAGTGAGAATCCTTTCTGAATTTTTCTCCTTCGTTCCAATATCTCAAACCTTCCTTAGCACCCTTCGCTGGATCGTCCAAGTTTTTGATATCAAACACAGCAACTCTATTGTTGTGTGGGTGAATTACAACTTCTTTTGTAGTCTTGATTTTGTTGAAAATCTCATCCAAGTTATCCTTGTTTTTTTCTTTTAATTTCTTCAACACATCCATCATGTGATATACAGGAATTTTCTTAGAAAGTTTTTCTTGTGCCTTATCTTCGTATTCCTTAACCTTCGCTATGGAATCATCGCCAATGTAAATCCAAGCAGTTACATCATTTGCAAATTGATCATCGACGATTTTAATGTTTTCGTGTTCCAACAAAGATTTTGTTTGGTTCAAATATTTATCCAAATCATCCTTGTAAATGTTCGCGATAATTTCATCGTCAACGCCCTTTTCAACTAAGTACACAGACTTCAAATTATCCAAGTCAACTTTTTCGAAATCATCATAATCCATATCCAAATAATGTTGTTCATATTCAGCAACATATAACACCGGTGCTTGTTCAAATCTATAGTTTGGTGTAGTTTCTGACTTTAACAATCCCGATTTTCTAGTAATCATATTAGGAGTCACACGATTGATAATCACATTGTCAGTTTCTTTCAACACTCTCTTCAACTCTTCTTGTTGCAAATCGCGAGCTTCATCTTCTTCCAAGTTGTCCTTGATGATTTTCGATTCCACATCTAATTTTTCCTTAATTCTTTCTCCGTGATAACTTTCAAATCCGAAAGACTTAGAATCCTCACCATAACCATAACCAACGTAGAAGATTTCTCCAGTGTCCTTTACACTCCATTCAAAAACATACCAATCATTTTTGTGAGCTTGACTATTAGTCTCCTTTTCTTCTGAAGAAAAAACGCTTTTTAATTTATCAAATATACCCATAATATCCTCCAAATTTTAAATAATACGATACATCAAATAAAGTCCCGCTAAAATGATTAAAATGAAAAACAAAATATCGAAATCTCTATTTTTAATCGCTGCCAACATCTCCAAAACCATCAACATCAACACAATAGCTATAGAAGCATAAATGAAAATGCTTGATAACGGTGATATCAAAACGCTTACAAGTTTCGGATAACCCATTCTAAGTTTCAATTCCATAATAAATAGAATTACACCCACAATAATCGTCCTAAATTCGTATTTGTATAATTTGTTTCTCAATTTATTCATAGTAGTGCCTCCCAAGATGTTCTTTACATTACTTTGAATATACTTTTCTTTATTATACCATATTCGTTTTGTCCGAATAAAAAAACGCGAAAATTTTTGCAAACTTTCACGATTTTTTCTATACAAAGTAAATAACAAACCTTAATGTACGAATATCTAGACTACACAAATTGAAGATTTCTAAATCTCAAAATCCTAAAATCGTAAGCACACTTCGTTTACGCGGTACGATTTTTGACGGATTTTTTCGATTAGAAATCAAAACAATTTGTTCCGTATGATATTCTTAGCATTAATGGTTTGTCATTAATTACCCAATATTTAATTTTTCAAATTTATTCTAAAACTGGTGCCATTAGAACTTTTCCAGTTCCTCTGTACACATTCACAAGTCCTTCACCGCTTGTCGCAGAACCTATCAATGATTTACCAGCTCTTTCAACTGTAAAACTCAACGAGCCACTCCAAGCAATTGCCATGTTTCCATCTATCTTCAACACATCATTGTCAAGCGTTATTTCAATCAATTCTTCTCTTGGTACATAAGATTCCAACGCAACAATTCCAGTTCCATGTAATCCTAAGTTGAATAGACCTTCTCCACCTGCAACAGCCGATGAAATATTAGATTGCATAATAGCTTTGTGTTCCAATTCAGAATCACAAGCCAAGAACAATCCATCTTCTATGATGATTTCATTATTCCAATCATCTGCATCCAACAATAAAATGTGCTTGTATGTCGGTTCCAACACCAAAAGCCCGTCGCCTGTGTATTCTGGCTTTATCGCACCTTCGCCAGTTACAGAACCACGCAAAGCTTTTTTGAAGAAATCCCCAGCTCCTTTTATTCCAGTAGTTGAGCTGACATTTCCAATCATCCATTGCATAGCACCTGCTTGCACAGTTATATTTGATTGAGAAACATCACACACCAATTGTCTTCTTCTTACATTCATTTCAGATGCGAAATAAGAGCTTTGTGCTTGTTCGTAATCAACCGACAAATCCCTCTTGTATTCTACAACTTTAAACGCTCCATTTTGTTCTTTGATTATGACATCATCATTATCTTCAAAATTTTTAACTTTAAACATATAGCACCTCTTTTCATGAATATTATACCATATTGTTCAATTCGCTAATTTGCTTTTTGTAAAATTTGTTATATAATTACATCTTGGCTATTTTTGAATTTTATTATATAATTTTACAAAAGAAGGAGAGAACTATGAAAAAGAAAATATTACACACCTCCCTTGCTTATGTAGCAGTGCTAACTGGTGCTGGGCTTGCAAGCGGACAAGAAATCTTGCAATATTTCACAGCTTATGGCAAATCTGGTTTGTGGACTGCGCTATTTGTTTTGTTGTTGCATACATTTATTGGAGCGATTATTTTAGAGTTGGGTTCGTATTATTTTGCAGATGAACACAGCGATGTTTTGGACGAGATAGCATCCAAAAAATTCACTAGAATTTTCGACATTTTACTTATTTTGACAGGATTTATAATCGGATTCGTAATGCTATCAGGTGCAGGATCCAACCTCAACCAACAATTCGGACTAGCTCCATGGATAGGGTCTTTGATTTGCGCACTACTTGTAATTTTCGTGGGAATGATGGATTTTGAAAAAGTTACAAGAATTATCGGAGCATTCACGCCAATTATCGTTGCGTTAATTTTAATCGCATCGGTCTATACAATTATAAAATTTGACGGAAGTTTTGACCAATTAGATCCAATTGCAAGAACTATTCCGAAAAATTTCGGCAATCCTTGGCTTTCTGTAGTGAACTATTTTTCATTGTGTATGATGGTTGGTTTAAGTACGGCGTTTGCAATCGGTGGCAATCACGTTTTATCAGAAGAGGCCAAAATTAGTGGATTGTTGGGAGGATTTATCACAGGAACAGTAACAGCTCTTTTGGCAGTTGTACTATTCATGAGAGTCGATATATTAAAAGATGCAGATCTTCCAACACAAACTCTAATCGAAGAAATCAATCCAGTTTTAGGTTTGATAATGAGTTTTGTAATATTCGGAATGATTTTCAACACAGCTATCGGCTTGTATTATTCGTTAGCTAAAAGAGCTTCCAAGGACAATCCTACAAAATACAAAATGTATTTGATTGGATTTGTAACGATAGGATTTTTCCTAAGCTTTTTAGGATTCAGAAAACTTATCAGCATCACATACCCTATAATTGGTTACGCCGGAATAATTTTGATAATATTCTTGATTTACGCATACATTAGAGATTTCCCAAAAATCAAAAAAGAATCCAAAAGAAGATTCAAAATCTTGGATTTATTGGAAAAGAAATATGACGACGATCAACATTACAGTAAAAAAGATGAACGAAAAGTAAAATCCATGATTGAAGATTCTAACTTGGACAACAAAGTTTTGAAAGAAGAAATGGAAACAATGGCTGAAGAAAACCAATCAAATGATAATGAAGAAGATACGGAAGAATAATTTAAGGGCTACTATATCGGTAGCCTTTTTTATTTGAGATTTTGTAGTCTATATATTCGTGTCAGAGGATTTTTCTAATTTTAATACCAGAAGATTTTTAATTTATTACGCCAAAGTATTTTCCGATTTATTGACATCTCCCCTCACTTCTTCTAATTAATTTTATTTGTTATTTTCTTGCATCATATTTTCATAAGTGTTATACTAGTTGAAATATTTTAAAGCGAGGAGATAATATGAAAACCAACAAAAAATCACTACTGAATTTTCTGATTCCATCGATTATCGGGATAATTATTTTCATGATTCCCGTAAAATTCGATGGCGAATGGACTATAATCGTCAAAATTTTCGCTGATTTTATAGCTAAAACCATCGGCGATTATCTGCCAGCACTTTGCACAATAATAATCACGATATCTTTTGTAATGAGCGTTTTGGCAAGTTTCAATGTAAAATTCATCAAAGAAAACAAACTTTTAGATCAAACATTTTCTGTAACGCCTGTCTGGCTAGTACTTAGAATTCTAGGATTTATAGTCGTGTGGATGGTTGTGTTGAAGGACAAGCTTAACCTTGGCCCGTTTTTCGACATGATAGTTGCCGATGAATCTGCTACATTTATACTCAACGATTTGTTGACATCACTTGTAATTATTTTTGTAATAGCAAGCATGCTTCTTCCACTTTTATTAGATTTCGGACTTTTGGAATTTATCGGTGCGATTTTCACAAAAATAATGCGCCCAGTATTTTTGATTCCTGGACGTGCCGCAGTAGATTGCATCACAAGTTGGATTGGAGATGGAACATTGGGTGTCATGCTCACTGCAAATCAATACGAATCTGGATATTATTCTGCAAAAGAAGCTGCAATTATTTCTACGAATTTCTCTGCAGTTTCCATCACATTCAGCCTTATCGTTTTATCCCAAGTTGACATGGTCGACTATTTCGGAGTGTACTACCTATTGGTGTGCTTAGTTGGAATTGTCTGTGCGATTATAGTTCCGAGAATTCCACCATTATCACTCAAAAAAGACGACTACGTTGTAGAATCTAATCATTCCAATGAAGACCTATCAGAGAATTATTCTTCATCGGTACAATACGGACTAGATTTGGCAATCAAACGTGCAGAATCTCACAAAGGAATCGGAGAATTTTTGAAAAACGGAATCGAAAACGCATTTGGAATGTGGTTTTCAGTAATGCCGATTGTTATGATAATCGGAACAACATCACTTGTACTTGCAAACAACACGCAAGTTTTTGAAATCTTAGGTAAGCCATTCTTGCCACTGTTGAATTTTCTGAAAGTTCCAGAAAGTTTGGCAGCCTCTAAGACAATGATCGTCGGATTCAGCGACATGTTCACACCATCCATCATCGCTGCAAGCACAATTCAATCGCAAATGACCAAGTTCATCGTAGCGACAATCTCCGTAACGCAATTAATCTACTTATCAGAAGTCGGTGGACTAATCCTCGCATCGTCAATTCCTGTAAACTTGTTCGAATTATTCGTTATATTTATCGAACGAACAATAATTTCGCTTTTGATAGTAGCACCAATCGCACATTTGTTGTTTATGTAAACGAAAACCAGAGAACGTACAATTCTCTGGTTTTTTTGATTATTCCATTAAAAATTCACCAATATACTCAGCTATTTCAACTGGCTTTTCAGTGTGAAAATCGTGTGATGTGTTTTGGATAAATAGTGATTTTATATTCTCTTGATTATTATTTTTTTCTACTTTGTTTTTCTTATATTCATATAAATCATCTGGTGTATCAGCTAATAATAACAGCGTTTTTTCTTTTATATGCATGTCAAAAACATCCACATCTTCTTTGAACTTTATATAAAGCAAATTAGAAATTGTGTCAGCATTCATCTCAAGACTATTTTCTTTTATATAACTTCTACTAAATTCAACTTCTTTTTCCACTGTTGTTTTCGTGAAATCATTCGTAATTATTGCCCCGTCTAAAATAATTAATTTATCCGGTTTTATCACTTCAATGTTTCTAATCAATAAGTCTGCACCTAGTGAATATCCAATAACTATTGAATTTTTTGGTATCTGAGTTTCTATCCATTTTTCAAAATCTTCTTTGTTTTCTACGTTCACATCTATATTTGAAAATTGTCCAGGTAAATTTATATATTCAATGGTATAATTGAATTTATTTAACTCTTTTTCAAGCTCACTTACGTTTGATTTATCACATCCTAAACCTGATAGCATATATATTTTTTTCGTTACTTCACTTTTATAATTCATAATATACTCTAGAATCCCCAAAAATTATTCTATTATCCACGTAATTGTCACAGTATCTGACTTTTCCCTTTACACGAATAGTTCTTTCCATAATAATCTCCTTTTGCTGACAAATTTATCCTACAACTTCGTCGATATACTCTGCTTGTTCCACGATAAGATCGATGATTTTCTAGCGATAATCTTGAGGATATTTGTATTTTGCAAGAAGCCTTTTTATCGTTCTTCTCATATTTGCCTTTCCCGATTCTCTAATCATACAAGATAGATTAAGTTTCATAAATGACTATGTCTTAGATCTTTTCTTTATAATTTTCTACAAATTTTTAAAATTACACGAATATTGTTCAATCACCAGGTAAAAAACATATAGACTCAGTCGTTTTCATTTAATATATTATTATAATAATATTCTCCTAAAATTCTAGATCTTTTTCCTATATCATTTTCTTTAAAATCTGGATTGTTATGACAAAAATCTAAAACCTGCTTGTATTCTGATCTATTGTATATTTCTACCTTCTCTTCATAAGTTAAATCGCCGCCTTCATTATTTAAATCAATTTCCAAACATATTAAATTCCCAATCAACAAAGTATTATCATTTGTTAGGTCTTCGTTAATTATGTGTTCGACAGATGAATTAGTACTAAATATTTCTTTTTTATTTAATTTAGACGATATTTTATTCAATGCATACTTTGTAATTGTATTGGTTGAAAGCTTTTCTTTAGAAAACTTCAACTGAATAAATCCAGAAATAAATTCTTCTTTTTCGGGATATCTGTCCTCAAAAGCCTTGTATAAATATTCCTTTAAAATATCATTTGTATCACTTTTAGTTTCACATCCTCGCAATTTAATTGCTAGTTTAGAGAATCTTGACTCATAAATATTGGCTTGATTCTTTAATACACCGGTGTATGCAAAAATGAAATTTTCAATAAAATTAACCGCTCTTTTAAAAGCTTTTGATGATATCTTTTCATTAGATTTAAGTTTAAATAATGATAATAATGCTATTCTTGCCTGTGTAACGCCAAAAATTTCCTCTATAGCCTTTAAACTCTGGATTAACCAATTATATTCTTTTCTATTATTGTAATCACTTATATTGGGACTTACTATTTTCATATAAGTTTCAGCTTCGGCACTTAAATTTTCTACAAATTCTTCATAAGAAATCTTATTTGATTTAATATGTTTTTTAAAAGAATCATATAATTTTGTATTAGTAGTCTTTTGATATTTTGAAATCCAATAATGTCTATAAAATGTAGCAAATCCAATATTAGGATTTCTACTTCTTAATGAAGTTTTAATACCTTCCCATTTCTTTTCTATCATCTTATCTTTTGCATTGTCATCAGCATGAAATTTAGAATATATGGTATTTTTAATTAAATCAATACTGGCAAGATTTTTCCCTTTTGCGTTTAATATTTCAAATATTTCATAGGCATAATCTTTTTCTTCTGTTAGTATAGATATAACGTTCATTTGAAGAATCTGATCTCTAATTGCTATCAACAAATTTTTATAAGGAATATTTTTACTAAAACCATACTTACCCTTTAACTTGATTTCGTCTAACTCAGACTCAAAATAATCATAAGTTTGTTTTATGTTGATTTCTTCTTCTGTTGCAGGAGCTACACAAGTTTTTTCTATCGATTGAACATATGCTTCAAAATACGGGTAGGAAGTTATACTTTTCAGTTTAGGAATCGGTCTTCCATAATCATCCTTCGTTTTAATGTATCCAAATGTTGCACTCGCTAAGTCTTCTTCATTTATATTTTTAAATTTATTAGTTAAAACTGATAACAGTATAGTAATTACAGTAAGTCTTTGTTGCCCATCAATTACTTCTATGCTTTCATCTTTTATTTCAGATCCTGAAAAAACCATAGTACCTATGAAATAGTCTGTGTTAATTAATTCTGTCTCTTTTTGTTCTATATTTTCAAGTATATCTATGAAAAAAAGGTTATAGTAATACTTATCCCAGTTATATTCTCGTTGAAAATTCGGTATTCTCATTACAGGATATGAACGAAACATTGATTTGATTGTTCTGTTTTCTGGTGTAAATTTCATTTTAAATTCCTCCAATAAATTTTATTTTATAGTAAAACTTGTAATCAAGTCATCAATATTACTATTTATTTTTATTATTATACGAATCTCTTAATAAAATTATATAACAGGATTATATTTTTAGATATAAACTATCCTTTTGTTTACCTGAGTTAATAGTTTTAAGTGATATGTCGTTTTCTTGTTCTATCGCAACCATGGCTTAGTCGATTACTTTTCCGATTTCTGCTGTCATTGCTTTGGATGCTACGTATTCCCATCTGGCTGTTTTCGGTACGAAGAATACATTTTCTGCGATGTATTCGTCGCGGTCTTCTTCGAATCCATCACCTTCTTCTAATAGTTAGTTGTATTTTTGTTCGAATGAGTCCGATATGTATTTGAGAAATATCAGTCCAAGTACAACGTTTTTGTACTCTGCTGCATCTATGTTGCCTCTTAATTTGTCTACCGCTTGGAAAATTTCCTTTTCAAATCCAAGGTTAGCTCCTGTTATGTTATCCATGTGATCACCTGCTATATTTTCATTCTTGTTTATTAAATATTCTTACCTATTATTATACCAAAATGAGTTGGTAAATTCAGTATTGTAGCTGTTTGTCTGTGCAAAAAAATAGAGCGAAAGTTTGATTTCTTTCGCTCTGATTTTAAAAATTAATTTGTTTTATAAAAAAATCGGACTTGAATTATCAAATCCGATTTGTGATGTTCTATTTATCTTGTTTATTCATTGTGCAACAGTCTAATCTTTCTTCTCCGAAAGTGTTTTTGTTTTCGTTGCCCAATTTTTTTAGAAATTCTTCAAAATTTTTCTTTATTTTACTAAAAATTTTCATTTAATCACTACCTTTTTAGTTTCAATGTCAACTTGTTTACATTTATATTATACACCTATTGAGTTTCATTTTCAAATTCCATAAAAAATTTGACGTGATTAGAAGTTTAAATTATAATATTAGTAGTTACAGTTCCAATACGTTTTGTATTTGAACTTCTAATTTTATTTATGGAGGAAATCAATGAGCTTTGGTGCTAAATTAAAACAACTTAGAGAAGACAGAGGTCTTACTCAGACAGAACTTGCGGACAAGCTTGGTGTTACTTTGAAGACTATAAGTAACTACGAAACTAAAGGCACTCGTCCACGCACTCAAGATATGTACAAAAAAATCGCGGAATTTTTCAATGTCGACATCAATTTTTTGTTGACTGTGGAAGATAATTTCGTGCTGGATTCTGCTAAAAAATTCGGATATTCTGGTAAAAAAGATGCGGAGAATTTGGTGGATAATTTGTCAGGGCTTTTTGCTGGAGGTTCTCTTCCTGAAGAAGACAAGGATAAACTTTTCAATGCGATTGCTGAGGCGTATTACGAAGCCAAATTAGAGAACAAAAAATACGGAAAAAACAAGAATAAAAGGTAGTTTATGTACAATAGATGGATATATGATAAGGTAAATAGTTTGGTTGAAAAATACCACACCAGAAATCCCGAGGAGCTTTTGGATTTGTTGGGAATTAAGCTTCATTATATCGATAGTCCGTCCAAACTTTTGGGAGTGTATCAGGTAATTCTTCGAAATAGGGTTATTTTGATCGCGAACAATATCGGAAGTTTGAAAAAAATCGTGTTGGCTCACGAGATTGGCCACGACCAACTCCACAGGAAATACTGCATTGATGGCCACGCTTTTCACGAGAACAAGGTGTTCAATCCTACAGATGTGTTTGAAAACGAAGCGAATATTTTCGCGGCTCATCTTTTGATTTCGGATGAGGATTTGATTAAAACTATGCGCGAGTACACTGACGACAAGACTATGGCGTACAAATTAGGTGTGGATATTAATTTGTTGAATTTGAAAATATCTGAGATGGTGAAGCTGAACAAGTTTCCTACAGATATTTGCTATATTGAAAATCCAAAATCTACGTTTTTGGAAGATTACAGTCCGTTGGATGACGAGTAAGGAGGTTGTTATGGGACTTATAGATTACTCTTTGGAGCCAAAATCTGATATTGCTTTTGTGGATATCAAAAGTTTTTATGCAAGCGTTGAATGCGTCAAGAGAAATCTGAATCCCTTGACAACTTCTCTTTGCGTTATGAGTAATTCCGACAATGCAAGTGGGCTAATTCTTGCAAGCTCTCCAACTTTCAAGAAAGTTTTTGGAAAGAAGAATGTCGGCAGGGCTTTTGATTTGCCTTTTCACGTCCACGATAGGAAGTTTAACTTCCAATCGGCTCTCAGACAGAATTTACCCATCACCGATTCATATGTAAATTATATCGAAACTTGGGCGAAAAACACCGTCATCGTCCCTCCTCGAATGGCCTTGTACATTGAGGAGAATTTGAAAATCCAGAAGATTTTCATGAATTATGCCTCCAAAGACGAGATTCTTCCCTACTCTATCGACGAGGGATTTATCGATTTGACAACCAGCTTGAATTATTTCGTTCCCGATACAAAAATATCTCGCAAGGACAAATTGGATTTGATATCTTCTAGAATTCAAAACGAAATCAGAAACAAAACTGGATTGTATTCTACTGTTGGAATGAGTAATTCCAATCCTCTGTTGGCTAAGCTTGCGCTGGACAATGAAGCTAAGAAAACTGTGAATATGAGGGCGAATTGGTCTTACGAAGATGTAGAACAAAAAGTGTGGAACATTCCTGATTTAACAGATTTTTGGGGAATCGGTGAAAGAACGAAAAGAAGGCTGAATAAATTGCGTATTTTCTCGGTGAGAGATCTCGCAAATTCCAATCCAGATATTTTGAAACGAGAATTCGGAATTATGGGCGTGCAGTTGTGGTTTCACGCGAACGGCGTAGATGAATCCAAAGTCACACAACCTTACAAAGGAAAATCCAAGGGACTGGGCAATTCACAAGTTCTTCCCAGAGATTACTCCAAGAAAAGTGAAATCGAAATAGTTATCAAAGAAATCGCAGAACAAGTTGCTATAAGAATTCGAAGAATCAGAAAGAAAGCGACTGTGGTGTCGATTTATGTTGGATATTCCTACAAGGAAAACAAAAAATCCATCCACGCACAAAAAACCATCTCTCCTTCCCAATCAACAGCAGAGCTAACAGCTCATGTTATGGATTTGTTTCACAAGAAATATCAGGGAGGATCTGTGAGAAGACTTGGCGTAAGTTATGAAAATTTGGTGGAGGAAGCGTGCATATCATTTTCACTTTTCGAAGACATTGAGAAAATAGAAAAACAGAAAAATTTGGAATCTGCAATTGATGAAATCAGAGACAAATACGGATTCACTTCCATTCAAAAAGCGACATCTCTTATGGAAGGATCACGTGTTATCGAACGAAGCAAACTAATTGGAGGCCACTGCGGCGGAATGGACGGCACTTATGATTATTAGAAATTATCTTCCCTACAAATCAGCCAGGGAATATTGCGACAGAAAAATGGCTAAATGGATGGGATTTTTCCTGTCAGAACACACGACAGCACTACATTCGATGACTGAAAATGTAAGCGTACAATCGTTGGGTGCGAGTAGTTTGCTTTTACTTATAAGCCAAGCTTTTCTGAATGATTTTACAGTCGAAATCTTCACCCACAACAACAAATCATACGTAGGGACAATCTACGATTTTTTCGAAGACAAGATATATTTTGAAAGCGACGGTCAAATGATAGAGATAAAATTCGACAATATTTTGAACATTAATTTGATGGAGTAATTATGAATACATTACACAAAAACACTTTTCAATTCGATTATTTTTCGGACAATTTCATAGCTTTCGAGAAAGATTTTTACAAATACGCAAACATCAACGTGCCACTTACATTCTTGACAGACGACATTTTAGAACACATGGTGTCTACAAAAAATGATTACTTCAGGATAAATGCGAAAAACTGCAAGGATAATCGCGACCATTATTTTATCTTCAGAAAAAATTTCGCAAAAGAAAACAAATCCATAATTCTTTTTGAATACATCTGCCACAAAACACAATCGGAACTTAAAGATTTATAAGATAATTGTTAAATTTGCACGTAATATGTTATTATTTTATAAATTTTTCAAAAAAAGCTTGACAATATTTTTTTACGAATGTATAATGATTAAAAATCAAACCTACAGAAAAGAAGAGTAGTCATAAATAGATTTTACAGAGAAGCTCCATTTGGTGAGAGGAGCAAATTGATGTTATGGTGAACATGGTCTTTGAGGGGACAGTTCGATATTAGGACTGTACGGCGACTTCCGTTATCATGAGTTAGAGCTTGATGGAGCTTGAAGTGGTGTATTTTTACATACACAAAAAAGGTGGTACCGCGGATATTTCGCCCTTTCTATTAGAGATAATAGAAAGGGCTTTTTTTATTACAAAAATTAGGAGGAGATTATGATTGAAATAACTTTTAGAGGAAGAGGAGGACAAGGAGCATTCACTGCATCAAAAATAATTGGAAATGCATGTGTGAAACAAGACAACTTATACTCGTTGGCTTTCCCAACGTTTGGTCCTGAAAGAAGAGGCGCTCCAGTGAGTGCTTTTACAAAAATAGATACGAAAAAAATCGAAGACAGAACGCAAGTACAAAACCCAGATTATTTGGTTATACTCGATGAATCGTTGTTCGATATCGACGAATTAAAAAATCTTACAAATTGCACAGTATTCATCAATTCTTCCAAAAAATTTGAAGAAAAAAATGTGATTTCTGTAGATGCGACCAAAATCGCACTGGATATTTTACATAAGCCGATTACAAATACTGCAATGATTGGGGCGTTGTTTTCCAAATTCAATGTAATCGACAAACAGAGCATTGTAGAAAGTTTCAAAGATAATTTGTCGCCATCAGTTGTGGACAAGAACGTAGAATTATTCGAAGAAGTTTTGAAAGAGGTGAATGAAAATGAAAAAACCAGAGCTTAAACAGTTCAATGGATTTGAAAAAATAGAAGATTATCCTTTGGGAACATATTACGAAGCGGGTTTCCTCACAGTTACCAACGATTCGTACCGAAGTTTTGATTATTTCATTGACAAAGACAAATGTAAAAACTGCTTGGAATGTTACTTGTATTGTCCAGATGGAACGATTGAAAAGCAAGACTCATACGTTAGTATTAACCAAGATTTTTGCAAGGGTTGCGGAATTTGCCAGAAGATTTGCAATTTCAATGCAATAGAAAGGAAAATAAAATGAGAAGATTTTTATCGGGAAATGAAGCTGTAGCAGAGGGCGTTAGATTATCGAAACCAAACGTAATCTCGGCCTACCCTATCACTCCACAAACTACAGTGGTTGAAAAATTATCAGAAATAGTAGAACAAAAACAGCTTGATTCTAGATTTGTGCACGTGGAAAGTGAACACTCTGCTCTATCTTGTGCAATTGGTGCAAGTGCAATCGGAGCGAGGACTTTTACGGCGACAAGCTCACAAGGACTGTTGTACATGGCGGAATGTCTTCCCTACGCTGCTGGCGGAAAATTCCCAATCGTTATGGTGAATGCGAATCGTTCAACTGCACTTCCTTGGAATATTTTTGGAGACCAACGAGATTCCTTGTCACAATTAGATAGCGGTTGGATTCAAGTGTACGTGGAAGATGCACAAGAAGCTTTGGACACAGTGATTGAAGCGTATTACATAGCTGAACACAAGAAAGTCTCCACTCCAGTGATGATTAACCTGGACGGATTCGACCTCACACACACTTACGAACCTGTTGATGTTCCTGAAGCTAATGATGTGGATGAATTCTTACCGAAATTTGAAACCGAAAACAAATTCGATGTCGATTATCCAAGAAATTTGGGATTTTCAGTGGGACCAAGTGATAATTTGGAATGGAAAATCAGAGAAAACAAAGCAGTTGTGGATTCGTTGGAAATAATCGAAGAATCCAGAGCGAAATTCAAACAGATTTTCAACAGAGACCACGGTGGTGTGATTGATTCCTATAAAGTTGAAGATGCAGATTACGTTCTAATCTCAATCGGATCAATATCGGGATTAATCAGAAGTGTAGTCGATGAATTAAGAGAACAAGGAGAAAAAGTCGGATACTTGAAACTAAGATACATCAGACCTTTTCCAACAGAAAAATTGAGAAAAGAACTTCAAGGTGCTAAAAGAATTGGAGTTTTGGAAAAAGATATTTCATTCGGTCATTTCGGTACAGTCTACACTAATGTAAAATCAGTCACAGACATTGATTCACAAAACTTCGTAGGAGGGCTTGGAGGACGCAATATCACACGAGATAACATCAAGGAGATTTTCCAAAAACTTAAACAAAAGGGCGAAGAACTTAATTTTATAGGAGCGAAGTGCAATGAGTAAAATAAACAAACGAACAATTACACAAGACGAATATTTTTACGGACACAAGGCATGTTCTGGTTGTGGAGCAGCCCTTGCAGTTAGAATCGCTTTGAAAGTTCTCGGAGAAAGAGCAATCTCAGTTCTTCCAGCAGGTTGCATGTCAGCAGTTGGATTTAATTTTCCGCAATTAGCTTTCAAGAACAACTCGATTATTTCGACGTTCGCTGGAACAGGCTCCATGCTTTCTGGAATTTACGAAGGGTCGAAGGCTTTGGGGATTGAAGATTTGCAGATTGTTGGATTTGCAGGAGATGGCGCTACGGCAGACATTGGATTTCAAACATTATCCGCTGCAATAGACCGCGGTGACGATGTAATCTACATTTGCTACGACAACGAAGCCTACATGAACACAGGAATTCAAAAATCGTCCTTGACACCATTTGGCTCATCGACAACTACCACACCTGCAGGAAAAAACATCCACGGAAACACTCGCAACAAGAAAAATATTTTCGATATAATCGCAGCTCACGACATATCTTACGCAGCCACTGCATCTGTCGGCTACATTCAAGATTACATCGACAAAGTTGAAAAAGCATCCAAAATCCGCGGAACCAAATACATTCACGTCCTCTCCCCTTGTCCAGTCGGTTGGGGCACAAATACAGACGATACGATTGATTTGGCAAAGGAAATCGTGGACAATTGCATGTTCCCATTAGAAGAATACGAAAATGGAAAATATTCCATAAGAGAAATCAAAAATAGAAAAACAGTTCACGATTATATAAGAAAACAACGAAGATACAAACATTTAACAGATGAAGAAATAGATTTGATAGAAGAAAACACAATCAAAAATTACGAAAACAAACTTAGGAGGGTTTATCATGATTAGAAACAACATCAAAGAAATTACAAAAGAAAAATTAGAAAGTTTAAGAACATCAAAATACTGGGAAGAAGAATTGGAAACACTAAGCCGTGAAGATATCGAAAAACTACAATTACACGAATTGAAAAACATATTAATCCACGCTTACGAAAATTCAGAATACTACCGAAAAAGCTTCGACGAAAATTTGTTAGATCCATACGAATTTTCATCACTTGAAGAACTCGCAAACTATCCATTTATCAACAAAAAGACAGAACGCGACACACAACACAAGGGAAGTTTTCTTGGGCAAATGGCATGTACAAGTGAAGACGACGTAGTATTCATCTCCGCATCTTCTGGATCAACAGGAGTTCCTACTATTTCACCATTCACACAACAAGACCTCGACGAATTCCAAAACGTAGAATCCAGATTTTTCTACCAAATCGGAATGAGAAAACAAGACCGATACGTTCACGCACTCAACTTCTCGTTATTTGTCGGAGGCCCTGATGTAATCGGAGCACAAAATGTCGGCGCACTTTGTATTTGGGCAGGAACTATTCCATCTGAAAAACTATTGAACATAATTGTAAATTACAAACCAACTATAATCTGGACGACTCCATCTTATGCGTGGTATTTGGGTGAAACTGCCAAGAAACACGGCTATGATCCAAAAGAATTATCGTTGAAGAAAATAATCGTTGCAGGAGAACCTGGCGGATCAATCAACGCCACAAGAGAAAAAATCGAGGAATTGTGGGATGCTGATTTGTATGATTTCTACGGATTAAGCGATATTTTCGGAGCGTGTGCTGCAATGTGTGAACAAAAAGATGGACTTCACATCGCTGAGGATCAAATCTTAGTTGAAGTAATCGATCCTGAAACTGGAAAAGTTCTACCAGAAGGAGAAGTCGGAGAATTGGTCTTCACATCTTTGAGAAAACAAGCAAGACCAATGATTAGATTTAGAACTGGAGACATTGGCTATGTAAACAAACAAAGATGCAAATGCGGCAGAACATCTACAAGGATTTACATACAAGGAAGATTAGACGACATGTTCATAGTATCTGGAGTGAACGTATTTCCTTCAGATGTGGAACACGCAATCAGACAAGTCGAAGGAATCACTGGCGAATACAGAATCAGAATCTTCGACAAAAACTTAAGCACAGCTTATTCTGTTGAAGTCGAAAAAAATGACGACATCACAGATGTAGAAGCTTTGAGAGAAAATATATGGAAAGAATTGAAAGTTAGACTTGGTGTGAAACCTCACGAAATCATCATCCATGAAGACGGATATCTTCCAAGACAAACTCACAAAGCAAACAGAGTTATAGACGAAAGACAATAAAATGAAAAACTTATCAAATAGAGCGACAAGTTTCACAGAATCTGTCATCAGAAAAATGACACTTGTCGCCAACAAATACAATTCAATCAACTTGGCGCAAGGATTCCCAGAATTTGATCCTCCAGTTGAAATATTAAACAGATTACAAGAAATTTCTCTGACAGGCCCACATCAATATTCAATAACTTGTGGGGCGAAAAATTTGAGAGAAGCCATCGCAAAAAAACACGAAAAATTCACAGGAAACACCACTAACCCTGATGAAAACATCGTTGTAACATGCGGTGGTACAGAGGCAATGATGGCGAGCATGATGGCAATCACAAATCCCGGTGACAAAGTTATCATATTCTCTCCATTTTATGAAAACTACAAAGCCGACGCGATTTTGTCCGGAGCAAGTCCAATATTCGTAAAATTAAACCCTCCAAATTTTGATTTTGACATAAACGAATTGGAAAATGCATTCAAACAAAATCCGAAAGCCATCATCCTCTGCAATCCCTCTAACCCATCTGGAAAAGTATTCACCAGAGAAGAATTACAAATAATAGCAGACTTTGCAGAAAAATACGACACCTACGTCGTGACAGATGAAGTGTATGAACACATAGTCTACAAACCATACGTACACACGTATTTTGCGTCATTACCAAAAATGAAAGACAGAACCATCACCACGACATCTCTGTCAAAAACATACTCAATTACAGGTTGGAGACTTGGCTACACAATCGCAAACAAAGAAATCACACAGGCAATCAAATCAGTACACGATTTTCTTACAGTCGGAGCAGCAGCCCCATTACAAGAAGCAGCGATAGTTGGACTTAATTTTGGTGACGAATATTACGAAAAGCTGCAAGAAAAATACACTCACAAAAGAGATATTTTTCTTAACGGATTAAAAGAAATCGGACTGGACTTCTACTCTCCACAAGGAACGTATTTCGTGATGGTCGACATATCCAAGTTCAAACGCAAATCAGACTATGATTTCTGCGTAGAATTGTCTCAAAAAATCGGCGTAACACCAGTACCTGGTTCATCGTTTTTCAAAGACGATAACAACGATTATGTTAGATTCCATTTCGCCAAAAACGATGACACATTGATTGAGGCCATCAATCGACTTCGAAAAATCAACGATTTGTTGGTTGACTAAAATAAATCTACCTAATTTCAAATAAATACTCCTAAGCAATGACCGCAGCATAAAGTTGCGGTTTTGCTATGTCGTAAAATCTAAAGTAGTTTTGGACAATAAAACACAAAAAACTCGTAAACCACTCATCTATCTATAAAAATTGATAAAGTCGTTTCAGAACAAAGGAAAGTAGAAAACCAATTTGCACGAATATCTAGACTTCGTAAATTACAACATAGTTTCAAGACAAACAAAACACAAAAACTCGTAAATCACTCATCTGTCTACAAAAATTGATAAGATAGGTTCAAGACAAGGAAAAGTAGAAAACCAGTTTGCACGAATATCTAGACTACGTAAATTACAACATAGTTTCAA
>OIFQ01000103.1_pt1 | contig 31901 bp, 24 predicted proteins | sample 1582051 | NCBI WGS metagenome assembly OIFQ01 (sample SAMN07501058, study PRJEB24779) | human gut metagenome | isolation source: stool | host: human infant | place: USA: Pittsburgh, PA | reverse complement strand
TTAAAATGGCGATGGAAGCAGTAATTTACTGGCCCCATCGCCTATAAAACCAACACGTTTTGTCCTATAACCCAAAAAATGTTAAGCGTATAATCGATAAGTATACAAGTGCGAATAATGGTTATATGTATTTTCAAGAAGATAGCATGCTCAATAATTGTATGTTAGATGGCAAAGATCATTTAATTCAAATAATTAAGTCAGGGAATGTGATAGCAACAGGGAAATTTCTAGGAGCAACATTTTCGAATGAAGATACTACTGAAATAAAAATAGATAGCCATCCAGTGTATGCTAGCTGGCTATCTGATGAAAGATATAGTGAGTCTTTTGGATACCTACATTCTATATTTGATATTAAAAATGATATCGAAGTTAGAGAATATGACTATCCAAATGGTTTCTTTGAAGAGGGATTCTCAGCAGATAAAATTACTTCTTCGGAGTAGGTGATGGGGGTGGCGGAGCAGGACGAACAGGCTTGCCACTAGTAGTTTTTTGTGCTCCGTCTCTGCGTTCGTATCCTTCGTTGATAGGATTTTGAGAGTTTTTAGCCATAATATTCCTCCTTTCTATAAAGATATTTTTATTATATCAAAATTATATTGATATGGACTCATTTTTCTAGATATATTATTTACTAGACAAAATACATGGATGTTTCCTTGTATTTTATAGGGGGAGCATCCCTTTTATTGGATGCCGAATAGGAATTACTATTCTCGTTTAAAATAGAAGATAGTAATTATTCGCGAAGAAAGGTAAAGAGCCGCCTAATGATAAAATGAAGCTGGACTAGAAATCACAATATTTCATCATAGGAGGTAGAATGTTGTCCAGATCATATTCACAAGCTAGTAAAAATTCCACTTAATTTAAGTATATTGAGTTTTATGGGAGGTTTAAAGAATAGCCTCAAGATATTCCATAAACATGCCAATTTAAAATATAAGAATGTGGAAATAGATATTGATCTGCACCCATTTTCTTGGATAGATATAATTAAGCTACTCTTGGGGAATGAGTTCGGTATTCTACCGGACTCATTCCTTTTAATTTGTACGCCGAATAGGTATGACTAATCCCCCAGTTAAACTGGGGGTCAGTAAAATTTCTTAGAGAAAAGGAAAGAACCTCCTAGTGCTAAAATGGAGATGGTCTGGCAACCACAACATTTCAACATAGGAGGTTCAATGTCAATGAATGACGTAAAAAGCTTATCACATAGTAAATGGAGATGTAAATATCATATTGTTTTTGCTCTAAAGTATAGAAGGCAAATAATTTATGGTCGGATAAAAGCTGATGTAGGTAAAATCCTAAGAGATTTATGTAAGAGAAAAAATGTAGAAATTATCGAGGCAGAATGCTGTCCAGATCATATACATATGCTAGTAACGATTTTACTACATTTAAGCATATCGAGTTTTATTGGATATTTAAAAAGCAAAAGTAGCCTCATGATATTCGATAAACACGCAAATTTAAAATATAAGTATGGAAATAGACATTTCTGGTGTAGAGGATATTATGTGGATACGGTAGGACGATATGAAGGAGCGATAAAAGAGTATATTCGCAATCAACTACAAGAAGATATAGCGCTTAAAGAATATACCGACCCGTTTACGGGTGAGCCAGTAAAATAGGCAAAATAAAAGCCGCCTAGTAGGGGCAGCCAGTGGTAATAGAGTGGTTGTCAGATCATTCAATGCCCTCTTTAGAGGGCCACCACTAGAGAAAGACCCTTATAGGGTCAAATCATAAACACCCGTTCTACGGGTGGTTATGATTTGAGCTTAATGCGTTTTGTATTGTAATTCAAGACATAAAAAACTGCACCTCCAAAAATTGTGTCCAATTTTCGGGGTGCAGTTCATATCACCTTACGGATTTTTTCTTAATATTTTTTAAAAAAGTACATCATGAGAGGCCCAATAAGCACCTAGAATCATTGCGTTTGAATGTGTTTTGTTATTAAAGTCTATCGCCTTAGGTGTATCGTATTGAGAACCCGAAGTCCAATAATACCGTTGTTTATACTTATTGTACTGAAAATAGTAAGTAGTTATAGTTTGTTTGCCACTATTAAGATTTCCGATTACATTTATTGCCCATACGGTTGCAAAATTATCGTCTTTTACGAATGTAGCACTACTAGTATCAGCATAGTATTTACCATCCATATACTGTGAAATAAAAATCATTTGTGCATCCACTGTATTTAATTGTACATTGAACCCAAAAAGTGATAGCGTTAATAGTGCAATTGCATAAAATTTCTTCATAATATCCCCCATACAAGCAAAAAAAATTCATATTATGCTCATGTTTATTATTGCATATAACTTTAAAAATGAAAAGAAGGAGTTTTATATAGATCGTTTATGACTTAGAGTTATCTATTTATTGATGGATTTTTTTGTGTAACTACTTTTATTAAGCATCTAGTAAGTTATTACTATAATTTGTAATAACTAAGGAGACTTTTAGGTGAATAAACCCAGTGTTTATCTGTCTTTTGACCTATAAATCGAATTGGTCAAATAAAAAAAGTCAAAAAAAGTCAAAAATTATTAATTTGACCTATTGACTTTTTGACTTAATATGTTTATTATAATGACATAAGGTTAAAAAAACCTAGAAATAAAGCAAGAAATTAAACAGACTTAAAAAGTCAAATAGATATACTTGTAGTAAAAAAGTGAGGTAATTTATATGAACAACAACTTTAACAACTTTGGTAATGAATTTTCTAGTATGAATGATTTGTTTAATCAATTGATGGGTAATATGGGTGGTTATTCCACGGAACGACGTAGTTATAAGATTAATGGTCGCGAAGTAACTCCAGAAGAATTTGCGTTTTATCGTCAAACTGGTCGCTTACCATCTAATGAAGAAATGCAAGCTGCTCAAGCTGCGCAACAAGGTAAAATTAAACAAGATGGCATCCTTGCTCGTTTGGGGACAAACTTAACTCAACAAGCTCGTGATGGTAAACTTGATCCTGTAATTGGCCGTAACAAAGAAATCCAAGAAACAGCAGAAATCTTAGCACGTCGTACTAAAAATAATCCTGTACTTGTAGGTGATGCTGGTGTTGGTAAAACTGCAGTAGTAGAAGGCTTGGCACAAGCTATTGTAAATGGTGATGTTCCAGCAGCTATTAAAAATAAAGAAATCATTTCCATCGATATTTCCGGATTGGAAGCTGGTACTCAATACCGTGGTTCTTTCGAAGAAAATATTCAAAACCTTATTAAAGAGGTAAAAGCCGCTGGCAATATTATTTTGTTCTTCGATGAAATTCACCAAATTTTGGGCGCTGGTTCTACCGGTGATGGTCAAGGCTCCAAAGGCTTGGCAGATATCTTGAAACCAGCTTTGTCTCGTGGTGAAATGACTGTTATTGGGGCTACAACACAAGATGAATACCGTAATACAATCATGAAAAACGCGGCTCTCGCTCGTCGTTTTAATGAGGTAAAGGTAAATGCGCCATCTGCAGAGGATACTTTCAAAATCTTACAAGGCATTCGTCCATTGTACGAAGCGCATCATAATATTGAATTGCCAGACGCGGTGTTGAAAGCAGCTGTAGATTATTCCGTACAGTATATTCCACAACGTAGCTTGCCTGATAAAGCTATTGATTTAATCGATGTAACAGCAGCTCACTTGGCGTCTCAACATCCTGTAACAGATATTAAAACATTGGAAGCAGATATTGCTGATGCTAAAGCAAAACAAGAGGAATATGCTCAAAAAGAAGACTATGAATCTGCGATTAATGAAAAAATGCGTATTCAAAAGTTACAAGCAGAGCTTGATAACCATACAGAAAATCAAAAGGTAGTGGCTAAGGTTAACGATGTAGCAGAAGCCGTTGAAAGAATGACAGGTATCCCTGTATCTCAAATGGGTGCATCCGATATCGAGCGCTTGAAAGACATGAAATCTCGTTTAGAAGCTCATGTAATTGGTCAAGATAAAGCAGTAGAAGCTGTATCTAAAGCAATTCGTCGTAACCGTGCAGGCTTTGACGAAGGTAACCGTCCAATCGGTAGCTTCTTATTCGTAGGTCCTACAGGTGTTGGTAAAACAGAATTAGCTAAACAATTAGCTCTAGATATGTTTGGTAACAAAGATGCAATCATTCGCTTGGATATGTCCGAATATAGTGATCGCACAGCCGTATCTAAATTAATCGGCGCTACAGCTGGTTATGTTGGTTATGAAGATAACTCTAACACATTGACTGAACGCGTACGTCGCAATCCTTATTCTATTGTATTATTCGATGAAATCGAAAAAGCAGACCCTCAAGTTATTACATTACTTTTGCAAGTATTGGACGATGGTCGCTTAACAGATGGTCAAGGTAACACAGTAAACTTTAAAAATACTGTTATCATCGCTACATCCAATGCAGGTTTCGGTTATGGTAATGACAATGATGATGAAAATAAAGTAGATGTAATGGAACGCATCGCGCCATTCTTCCGTCCAGAGTTCTTGAACCGTTTCAACGCAGTTATCGAGTTCAATCAATTGAGCAAAGAAGATTTGAAAAAAATTGTAGATTTGATGCTTGATCAAGTGAATAAAACTTTAGCTAAAAAAGATATCACTCTTGATGTAACAGATGCAGCTAAAGAATTGTTGATGGAACAAGGGTATGACAAAACTATGGGCGCTCGTCCATTACGTCGTGTTATCGAATCTGAAATCCGCGATAATGTAACTGATTTCTATTTGGATCACATCGATGCTAAACACTTGCTTGCCGATGTTAAGGATGGTCATATTGTAATCTCTGAAAAAGCAGATTCCGATGATAGCAAAGACCAAGATAAGGCTGAGAAATAAATAATAGACGTAAAAGTGTCGGAATATTCATTTGACAAATCTGAATAAAGTAGTAATATTAATAGCATAATTATATAGTGAGTATGCAAGGGAGCCTATTATATAGGCTGAGAAAGGGCTGCGAGCACCTGACCTTTATACCTGATCGGGATCATGCCCGCGTAGGAAGCACGCTAATACTTAATATGGGTATCGATCATTTTGTTCGATACCCATTTTTGCATACCTAACTATATATGTCTTTTATATAGGAGGATGTAAAATGTTTATGACTCAATTGGAATCTGCTGTGGCTGGTGTAGTTACGAAGGAAATGAAAGTAGTTGCGGAAAAAGAACGTATGGATGAAGAGGTATTACGTTCACTAGTGGCAGCAGGAAAGGTTGTTATTCCTTGTAACAAGCAACATACTAGTATTTCGCCTGAGGGGATTGGCAAACGCCTTAGAACGAAAGTCAATGTTAATTTAGGTACATCGAAAGACGTCACTGATTATGATAGTGAAATTGAAAAAGTTAATCGAGCTATTAGACTTGGCGCAGAGTCGATCATGGATCTTTCCACTCATGGTGACACTCGTATTTTTAGACGTAAATTAATTGAGACATCGCCAGTAATGATTGGTACGGTGCCTATTTATGATAGTGTCATTCATCATCAAAAAGATTTAGGTGAATTAACAGCTCAAGATTTCTTGGACACTATTCGATTACACGCTCAAGATGGTGTAGATTTTATTACTATCCACAGTGGTATTACGAGAAAAACAATAGATCAAATCAAGAATCATAAACGGTTGCTTAATATTGTTAGCCGCGGAGGGAGTTTGGTATTTGCATGGATGAGCATGACAGGCCATGAAAATCCATTCTACGAATACTTTGATGAAATCTTAAAGATTTGCAAAGAATATGATGTTACGTTGTCTTTAGGTGATGCTTGTCGTCCAGGTTGCTTGGCGGATGCCACTGATGTGTGCCAAATTGAAGAGCTTGTAAGGCTTGGTGAATTGGCAAAACGAGCGAAACAATATGGTGTACAAGCTATGATTGAAGGACCTGGGCATGTACCTTTACATCAAATACAAATGAATATGGAGATACAAGAGTCCTTGTGTGATGGAGCGCCATTCTATGTGTTGGGACCGCTCGTCACAGATATTGCTCCAGGCTATGACCATATTACGGCTGCTATTGGTGGCGCTGTAGCGGGTATGTATGGTGCATCCTTCTTATGCTACGTTACACCAGCGGAACATTTAGCCTTACCAAATGCAGATGATGTAAAAGACGGAATTATGGCTTTCAAAATAGCGGCGCATGCTGCAGATATTGCTCGTGGTATTCCTAATGCAAGAGATATAGATGACACTATGGCTAAGGCACGTCAAGTTCTCGATTGGGAGGCACAATATGCTTGTGCCCTTGATCCTGAACGGGCTCGTTCTATTCGTGAAAGTAGAGCACCGGAGGAAGATCATGGTGAAACCTGTTCGATGTGCGGCAAGTTCTGTGCTGTGCGCAGTATGAATAAAGCTTTACAAGAAGAATATATTGATATTTTATAAGCTTTTTCATATGGGAGGTCATTATGGATTTGATTGTTAATGGAGAGCCAAAGTATGTTGTAGGTGAGCAACTTCATTTGATTCTTGATGAATTAGGCTATTCTGGTAAACACTTTGTAGTTGAGCTTAATGGAGAGATTCTTAGTAAGGAAGCATATACAACCACTAAATTAACGGCTGCTGACAGATTAGAAATTGTTAGCTTTGTAGGAGGTGGTTGATATGTTGGATTCATTTACTGTAGGTAATACAACATTTTCTAGTCGCTTATTAGTAGGAACAGGGAAATATGCATCCTATAATTTGATGCGAGATGCACTGGTAGCATCGAAATCAGACATTGTGACGGTTGCTCTTAGACGAGCAGGTACAACACAAAGTGAAGAGGATATATTAAATTATATCCCTGATAGAATGCATTTATTACCGAATACATCGGGCGCTCGAAATGCAGACGAAGCAATACGTATTGCACGCATGGCAAGAGAATTAGGCTGTGGTGATTTGATTAAGATTGAAGTCATTCAAGATCAGATGTATTTGATGCCCGATAATCTAGAGACTATTAGGGCTGCTGAAGTGTTGGCAAAGGAAGGGTTTATCGTCTTTCCTTATATGAGTCCTAATTTGATGGATGCAAAGCGACTAGTAGATGCTGGTGCTAGTTGTATTATGCCCCTCGCTTCGCCTATTGGTAGCAATCGTGGACTTGAAGCAAAAGGATTGATAGAAATTTTAATCAACTCTATTGATGTGCCAATTATTGTTGATGCGGGAATAGGGAGACCTTCCGATGCAACAATAGCTATGGAAATGGGGGCTAGCGCTGTTCTTGTTAACACGGCTATTGCTACGAGCTCAAATCCAGTAGGTATGGCAGAGGCTTTTTATTATGCTGTAGAGGCTGGCCGCAAGGCATATCTTGCAAAATGTGCACCTAAGAAGTCTGTAGGCAGTGCATCTTCACCGTTAACTGGTTTCTTGCGAAAGTAAGGTGAGAATATGTCATTTTTAGATGTGCTTTCAAGAGTTTCTGACGAAGATATAGCTGAAACATTAGAGGCGATAACTGGTGATGAAATACTTTCAACACTCTCTAAACCTGCGTTAGCTATTGATGATGCACTTATTCTGTTATCACCTCAAGCCCTACCATATTTAGAAGATATGGCGCAGTTAGCTCATGAGCAGACGGTACAGCAATTTGGTTATACCATACAGCTGTTTACGCCTATGTACATTTCAAACTATTGCGACAATGGTTGTGTTTATTGTGGATATAGTCATCATAGTGGAATTGCCCGTGAAAAACTAAGCTTAAACGATATTGAACTTGAAGCGAAAGCAATCGCTGAAACGGGATTAGAGCAAGTCTTGGTATTAACTGGCGAGTCTAAATCTTGCAGTCCACCAGCATATATACAGGCCGCCGTAGAAACATTGGTTCCTATTTTTAGCAGCGTTAGTATAGAAGTGTATTCGCTTACGCTGGAGGAATATAAAGGATTAGTCGCAGTTGGTGCGGATGGAATGACGATGTTCCAAGAGACATATAATCCGACTTTGTATGCGCAATTACATCCATTTGGGCCTAAGAGTGGTTTTGCAAAGCGCATTGATACGCCTGAGTTGGCTTGTCAGGCTGGATTTAGAGTGGTCAATATTGGTGCTTTAATGGGGCTTGATGAATGGCGTAGAGAGGCATACAAGACGATGTTACATCTTAATTATCTTGTGCAACATTATCCAGATGTAGAATTATCTGTTTCCGTTCCAAGAATTCGACCTTGTGCAGTAGGTTATTCACCAAAATATCCTGTAGATGATACGGCATTAGTTCAATATATTTTGGCTTTGCGTCTTTTGTTCCCCCGTGTGGGAATTACGCTTTCCTCTCGTGAAAGCAAGTACATGCGTGATAATCTGGTGAGACTGGGGATTACAAAACTTTCAGCTGGCGTAACGACCTCTGTAGGGGGACATACAAAACAAGATGATTCTAGCCAATTTACAATCAGTGATAATCGCAGTGTAAGTGAAATGGCTGTAATGCTCGAAAATAATGGGTATCAACCCATTTATAAAGATTGGCAGACGCTATGAGGAGATATGTGTATGGCTCATATGAATAACGAATTTGAAACGGCTATATCTCACTTCTATAGTCCTGAGGAGTTTCGTAAATTGCAGAATTCAGTAGTAGGTATTATAGGTGCTGGCGGATTGGGATCCAATTGTGCTGTTAATCTTGTACGTAGTGGTATTCGAAATCTAATTGTTGCAGATTATGACATTGTAGAGCTAAGTAATCTAAATCGACAACACTATTTTTCGTGTCATGTGGGGCAGTATAAGGTAGAGGCTTTACAAGATGTATTAACTGCCCTTAATTCAAATGTTATTGTTAAGATTTATAAGGATAAATTGACAACCGAGAATATACCTGAAATCTATAAAAAAGCCGATATTTTGATAGAAGCTTTTGATGCGGTAGAAGCTAAGTCTATGTTTTTAGAGGCTGCAACCTCAGTAGATGTACCTAAAATCATGGTATCCGGATTGGCTGGAATAGGTAATTCCGATGCATTACGAACTAAAAAGCTAGGTCAAAATTTATATATTGTTGGTGACGAGCATTCTGGTGTAGACAATGCCTATCCTTATGCACCACGTGTGGCTATTGCTGCTGCAAAACAGGCGGATCTAGCGTTATCACTTTTACTAGAAAAGACCATGTCTAATGAGGTGTAATAGGTGAACAGAAAAGATAAACTAACAGAGGTAATAAATGCTTGTCCTATATATGGAATTACGGGCGGTACTCGAGATGTGGTTACGCTTGTGAAAGATATGCTAAGTGCAGGGATACGAATTATTCAATATCGTGAAAAGGGAAAAACGCCGATTCTGCGATATCAAGAGGCTATGATTTTGAGGCGGTTGACCTATGATTATCATGCTCTATTAATTATTGATGATTATGTTGATCTTGCGTTAGCTATACATGCTGATGGTGTTCATATTGGACAAGATGATTTGCCGCCTAATACGGTAAGACGGATTGTAGGGCCTAATATGTTGATTGGGTGGTCAACCCATAGTATATCCGATTTAAAAGCGGCAAACAGATATACGAGTGTTATAGATTACATTGGAGTAGGGCCTATTTTTTCTACACAGACAAAACCCAATGCTAATCCTGTAGGAATTTCTTATGTATATTGGGCAAAGCAATTTAGTAAGGTTCCCATTGTCGCCATTGGAGGAATTAAAACGACAAATGCTGATATCGTTTGGCAAGCGCATCCCGATTTTATTTGTGCCGTTTCTGAAATAACAGAGTCGGACAATATACAAAATACGGTTTATGAGCTTATGACTGGATATAGTAGAGTCAGATAAAAAATTGAGTTTACATACAAACCACAAGATTAAAATCTTGTGGTTTTTTGGTTATAAAAGAATTTTGTATACATGATAAAAATCATTGCTAACACATCGATTTATTTAGTATAATCGTATCATTAAACTCGATATTCTATAGAATTTATAAAATAGATGAAGATGGAGAGGTAATAGTATATGTCTCATTATGTAGATTTAAATAGTGATTTAGGCGAAAGTTTTGGTAACTATACATTAGGCATGGATAGTGAAGTATTAAATCACGTAACAAGTGCTAATATTGCTTGTGGTTGGCACGCTGGAGATCCTCTTATCATGGATGCGACTGTCCGCATATGTAAAGAAAAAGGAGTTGCCATAGGGGCACATCCTGGTTATCCAGATTTGATGGGATTTGGTCGTCGTGCGATGGCAGTAAATCCTGCTGAGGCAAAAGCATATATGATGTACCAACTAGGTGCACTTCAAGCTTTTTGTGATAGTTATGACATTACTTTACAGCATATGAAATTACATGGTGCTTTTTACAATACAGCCTGTGTTACACCTGTACTAGCTGATGCAATTTTAGATGGTTTGCAAGCGGTAAATCCTAATATCGCGGCCATGGTTTTAAGTGGTAGTTATATTGCTCAAGAGGCACAGCGAAGAGGTATTCCTGTTATACAGGAAGTGTTTGCCGATCGTGGCTATACAGAGGAGGGAACATTGGTCCCTCGTACAGAAGTAGGTGCTTTCATTAAAGACCCGCAAGAGGCTTTAGACCGAGTTCTTATGATGGTTACAAAGGGTAAGGTTGTTACTAATACGGGGAAGACCATTGATATTGTGGCCGATTCCGTATGTGTTCATGGTGATAACCCAGAAGCGATAGCTTTCACAAGATATATTCGGGAAGGGCTCATAAAAGCTGGTGTAACGGTGGCGAATTTTCAACACCGATAACACTATTAAATACATTAAAATAAATGCTTAATTAATACCAACAAAAATGCAAATATAAGTATTAAAAGTAAGTATTACATGTAAGTATGAGCTTTAAGAAATAAGTATGGCATAGATTAATTATTATATGTGGAGGTTCCTATGAAACCAATTACAGGTAAAGCGAGTTTCTCTGTCCTATTAGGGGCAGCTTTCTTAATGGCCACGTCTTCCATTGGACCTGGCTTTATGTTACAAACGGCAGCATTTACAAATGAGTTGAAAGCAGACTTTGCATTTGCTATCGTTGTATCCGTTATTTTCTCAATTATTGCACAGCTTAATGTGTGGACGATTATTGGTGTATCCCAAATGCGTGGTCAAGATATTGCGAATAAGGTATTGCCAGGCCTTGGTTATATAGTGGCATTTTTAATTTCCCTTGGTGGATTGGCCTTTAATATCGGTAATATTGGTGGTGCTTCTATGGGCCTCAATATTATATTTGGTATCGACACAACAACAGCGGCCGCTATTAGCGGTATCTTGGGTATCTTATTATTTACATCTAAGAAGATGGGTGGTGTTTTAGATAATACGGCTAAAGTACTCGGTACTGTTATGCTTGTTCTTATCGCCTACGTAGCATTCTCTACGAATCCACCAGTAGGAGAAGCCTTGTCTCATTCTGTGATTCCAGAGCATGTGCCGTGGTTAGCAACGATTACACTTATTGGAGGCACTGTAGGTGGTTACATTACATTTTCTGGTGGTCACCGCCTCATTGATGCAGGTATTACAGGTCAAGAGCATTTAAAAGATGTACGTCGTGCAGCAATTATGGGAATGTCTGTAGATGCATTAGTTCGAGTGTTATTGTTCTTAGCCGTTTTAGGTGTAGTATCCATGGACTTTGTACTAGATTCTAAAGACCCAGCAGGCTCTGCGTTTCTTCTCGGCGCTGGTGAAATTGGACATAAATTATTCGGTATAGTGTTCTTCTGTGCTGCATTGACCTCTGTAGTAGGGGCTGCCTACACATCAGTATCCTTCTTAAAAACATTGTTTAAGATTGTAGAACGAAATGAAAAATTGACTATTATGGCGTTTATTTTTATTTCTACATGTATCTTAATCTTTATTGGTAAACCAGTATCTCTATTGATTTTAGCTGGTTCTGTAAATGGGTTAATATTACCTGTTACATTGGCAGTTATGCTTGTCGCAACTCATAAATCTGAAATCGTAGGAACATACAAACACAATAAACTTTTATATTATACCGGTTGGATTGTAGTGCTTGTAACATCTTATATTGGTGTTACATCTTTAAAAGGCATTGCTAAGTTACTAGGTTAATTAATTATCTGTGAAAGCACCATTACGTTCGGCTTGAATGTGATGGTCCTTTCTAGTTATAGCAGGAGGTACATATGAAACCTACAATTTCACCTGTAGGGGATTGCGCTATCTCTATTGATTTTGGTCAAGTAATCGATCCAAAGATTAATCGACACATCCGACAAATTATAGAGCAGATTAAAGATTTACAGCTAGATGGAATTATTGAACTAGTTCCTACATACTGCGCATTGCTTGTTCAATATGATGCAATGGTATATTCTTATTCAGATATTTGTAGAATTCTTGAACCCACATTGCAAGAATCGGTAACGGATAGCGCAAATGAACTCGTTACGATTGTTGAAATACCCACCGTATATGGTGGCGAGTTTGGCCCAGATTTAGGCTTTGTAGCCTCTTATAATCATTTAAGTGAAGCTGAGGTTGTATCCATTCATAGTGGTACAGATTATTTAGTTTATATGTTAGGCTTTATTCCTGGATTTACCTATTTAGGTGGCATGGATCCACGCATTGCGACGCCTCGACTATCCTCTCCAAGGACTTTGATTCCTGCCGGCTCTGTAGGTATTGCAGGAGAACAGACTGGCACATATCCATCAGATTCTCCTGGAGGCTGGCAGATTATTGGACGCACACCTGTGACTATGTATGACATGTCTAAGGAGCAAGCTGCACTATTGCAAGCCGGAGACTACGTTCGTTATGTGTCTATCGATGAAAACGAATTCCATAGGGTTAAATCCTTGGGTATGGAATATATTCCATCTATATATGAAATAGAAAGTGGTGATTTACGTGGATATAAATGAGTTTCAACGCGCTTTAATCCGCGTAGATGCTCCGGGTATGTATACAACGATTCAAGATATAGGGCGTATTGGCTTTCAACAATATGGTATGCCTGTGGCAGGTCCTATGGATAGTGAAAGCTATCTCTTGGGACAGGCTCTAGTAGGAAACAAGGAACCTCTAGGTGCTTTAGAATGTACCGTGTTACCTCCTACGCTAACTGTTCAAGGTACATGTATTGTTGCTTTTACAGGGGCCGACATGCACCCAACCATTAACAATGTAGTTGTGCCTAGATATATACCTTTTATTTGTCACGAAGGGGATATCATTTCTGGTGGCTTCAGCCAATGTGGCGTGCGTATGTATATTGCTTTCTCTGGTGGGGTCGATGTTCCTGCTATTAACGGTAGCGTATCCACTCATACAAAGGCTAAAATAGGTGGTTTTGAGGGGCGTTCATTACAAGCGGGTGATCAGTTTGGCATTAAAGCATTTACTAGACACGAAGTGAATGTGTGCGACTTCTATGGAACTCATAAATTATTCAATACCGCTTTATATAACCGCGGCGGTCGTGAGTGTCACGAACCTTTGCGTGTAGTACTAGGAGAGCAAGCAAAGTATTTTACCGAGAAAGGGATTAAGACCTTTGGTAGTAAAATATATACATTGACCGTACAATGTGATCGCATGGGCTTCCGCTTAGATGGCCCTGTCATAGAGCATATCGATAGTGCAGACATTATTTCTGATGGTGCTGTATTTGGCTCTATTCAAGTTCCGTCAGATGGAAATCCAATAGTCCTCATGGCGGACCGACAAACAACGGGCGGCTATACAAAGATTGGTACTGTCATTACCGCCGATTTACCTAGGTTAAGCCAATTGCCAGTAGGGGATGGAATTCATTTTGATATTATATCCGTTGAAGAAGCACAAGAAATATATCGTACATATATTAGACACTTGCATAAGCGAATAGAATTAGCACACGAACAAAGTTTATATGTTTTTAAAGTAAGCTAATTCGTTACCTAATTTAATTATACAATTTAGTAATAAAGCTATCTCGTAGATTGTCATTTCTATGAGATAGCTTTTTGTTATGTAAAGTAAGATGAATTGATGAGGTGGTGGGAAAATATAATCTTATAAAATAAGTTTAAAATAATGATTATGAATTTATATTCATTTTATCTCTTTGATATGGTATAAAATAAGCCCATATTTTATATAAATTTGTGACATGAATCACTATAATGCCCATTACTACGCTGTTTGTGCAATGCCTATAGTTATGAAAAATAAATGAAAAAACTTGATAGTATATTAAAGGTTTTGGTATACTTATAATATTGAAGATTTTGAAATTCTCGTATGACTTACCATATGATAAAACATCGAGGGAGCATTAATATTAATCTAGTTTATAGGAGAAAGTATGAATAAGATTTTTAAAGTGGTTTGGAGCAAATCAAAAAACTGTTACGTAGTAGTATCTGAGTTCGCTAAGAATAATAGTGGTAAAAAGAAAATTGTTGTAGCAGCAATCTTGGCTGTATTAGCAATGACTAATGCTAGCATCTCTATGGCGGCAAATACTTTGCCTACAAATCTGCATGCAACAGCAGTAGGCTTGGGGGATGGTGCTTCTGTTACTGGTGACAAAGCTGTAGGTTTCGGTCAAAATGCAGCAGCTGCTGGTGGATATTCTATTGCAATAGGTTCTAATTCTAGTACCAGTGTTAACAGTCCACAAGGAATCGCTATTGGTGGTGGTAATACTGCTAATGAAGGTGCAAGAGTAATTGGGGAGCAAGCAATTGCCATTGGGGGAAATACAATAGCTCAAGGTAACTCTTCTATTGTTATTGGTGGCGATGATGTAGTTAAAGCCGATAGTGTAAAAGTTATTTACACTACGAATAATGGTGAGAATAAAACTGGGGATTTGCGTAGTGCAGTTCAAAGCTTAACAGGATTTGATATGAGAAACCCACTATATACATCGGCAACGGCTGGTGAATCTGGTATCACATTAGGCATGAAAGGTCAGTCAGGCAATGTGGGCATTGCCATTGGTACAGGTGCAAATGCGAAGGATCGTTTATCAGGAACTTCTAGTGGTGCTTCTGGTCAAGCCAATAATGATGTAACAAATGCTATTGCTATTGGTACAGGGGCTAGGGCAAATCGTGATAATGCTATTGCCATCGGTGGTGGTTCTAACACTGATGTAGGCGGTACAAAACAATCTAGTTATACTTTGCCAAATAACGTTGTTGCTTCCTGGGCTGGTGGTGATAAAACATTGCCAGGTGACGTTGTATCTTTTGGTTCTAAAGGGTATGAACGTCAGTTGAAACATGTGGCTCCAGGTGAAGTAAGTGCTACTTCCACAGATGCAATTAATGGCTCTCAACTTAGTGCTATTGTAGACCAAATCGCTTATAAATATATATCTATAAAATCTTCTGATATTGCTAATAAAGATAATACTGGTGCTACGGCGGCTAATTCTATTGCTATTGGCCCAAATGCCGCAACAGACGTATCTGCGAGTCGTTCTGTAGCTGTTGGTGATGGTGCTAGAGGTAAAGTCGTAGATGGTGTAGCTGTTGGTTCAAAATCTACAGCTGATATTGCTTCAGGCGTAGCGGGCTATAATGTTAATACTAGTCGTACAGATATATATGCTGGTTTAAGTGGTGCTGCCCTAACGTCTAAATTAGGTGGTGTTGCTATTGGTACGACAAACCAAACACGTCAAATTAACTATGTTGCTGCTGGTACTGCTGATACAGATGCAGTAAACGTGGCGCAATTAAAGAGTGTTAATCTAGCTTTTACAGGTGATACTGGTACAGGTGATGTGAACCTTGCTAATAGTAAATTGGCTGTAAATGGTGATAATACATACATTACAACTACAGCTAATGGTAAGAAAATTACAGTTTCTGGTAAAAAGCAAGACATTACTGTAGCAAATGGTAACGCTACAGCCTCGGCTGGTATGGCGGATTCTGCTAACGTAGCTAATGTGATTAATCAAGCGATTGATCAAAATAAATACGGTTGGAATCTTTCTGCTAATGGTGAAGCTACACCATTAGCGGTTGAAAAAGGTAATACAGTAGATTTTTCTGGTGACGATAATGTTGCGGTTGCTAGAAATGATAAGAAAATCTCTGTAGCTTTGAAAAAAGATCTTTCTAAATTAAACAGTGCTTCTTTCAATAATGCTGGTGGTAATGAAACCGTTAAAATTGATGGTGACAAAGGTATCAATGCTGGGAATTTGAAAGTTACGAATGTAGCAGATGGTGTTGCTGATAAAGATGCTGTCAATGTATCTCAATTGAAAAAAGTTGACAATAAAGCAGAAGCTAATAAAACTGCTATTGATACAAATAAAACTGCAATCACTAAAAATGCAGGCGATATTGTAACAAATAAGTCTGATATTGCAACCAATAAAGACAATATTGCGACGAATAAACAAAAAATTGCTGACAATAAAACTGCAATTGATAAGAATGCAGGCGATATTGTGACAAACAAAACAGATATTGCTACTAATAAGGACAATATTGCTACAAACAAAGCTGATATCGCAACCAATAAAGCTAATATCGATAAAAACACGACAGCTATCGGACGTAAAATTTCCTTAGGTGGTAACTCTGGTTCTACCGATGAAAAATCCTTGAGTACAGGTGATGTGAAATTCAATGTTAAAGGCGAGAACGGTCTTACTACTGTTGCTAATGGCGACGATGTGACTGTTAAACTTGATGATACGACTAAAGGTAAAATTGATAATGCAGCTGATCGAGATTTGAGTAATTTGACATCTGACGGTAAGCAACAGGTTAAGGATTTGGCAGCTTGGAATGTTGTAGCTAATAATGAAACGGCTGAAAAGGTTGAAGGTGGCAACACTGTTAAGTTTATCGATGGTGATAATATTTCCATTACTCAAAATGGTAAAGACTTCACCATTTCTACTAAGAAAGATGTAACTTTTGATACGGTAACCGTTACTCAAACGATTACAGCGCCAAAAGTGAAAGCGACAACTGGGGTCGAAACACCTCAAGTAACAGGATTGACTAACACTACATGGGTTCCAGGTCAAACACAACCTGTATCTGGTCGTGCTGCCACAGAAGATCAATTGAAATACGTTGATGATCAAGTAGCAGAGAATAAAGCTAATATTGCTGATAATAAAGATAAGATTGGCAAAAACGCTGATGCTATTGCTGATAACAAGCAAAAAATAGCTGATAATAAAACGGCAATTGATAAAAATGCAGTAGATATTGCTACTAACAAAGACAATATTGCTGCGAATAAAGCTGATATCGGAGCCAATACAGATAAAATTGGTAAAAATGCTGATGCTATTGCAGATAATAAACAAAAAATAGCCGACAATAAAACTGCAATTGATAGAAATACAAGTGACATTGCTACAAACAAAGGGGATATTGCTTCTAATAAAGCTAATATTGCTCAAAATACTGCGGCTATCGCTCGTAAGATTTCTTTAGGTGGTAACTCTGGTTCTACCGATGAAAAATCTTTGAGCACAGGTGATGTGAAGTTCAATGTTAAGGGTGAAAATGGTCTTACTACGGTTGCTAATGGTGACGATGTAACCGTTAAACTTGATGATGCAACTAAAGGTAAGGTCGACAATGCAGCTGATCGAGACTTGAGCAATTTGACTCCTGATGGTAAGCAACAAGTTAAGGATTTATCCGCATGGAACGTAGTAGCTAATGGTAATACTGCCGAAAAAGTTGAAGGTGGCAATACAGTTAAGTTTATCGATGGTGATAACATTTCTATTACTCAAAATGGTAAGGACTTCACCATTTCTACTAAGAAAGATGTAACCTTTGATACGGTAACAGCTACTCAAACGATTACAGCGCCAAAGGTTAAAGCGACAACTGGGGTTGAAACTCCTCAAGTAACAGGTTTGACCAACACTGCATGGACTCCGGGACAAACACAACCTGTATCTGGTCGTGCAGCTACAGAAGACCAATTGAAACACGTTGATGATCAAGTAGCAGAAAACAAAGCCAATATCGCTGATAATACAGCTAAGATTGGCAAAAATACTGATACCATTGCGGATAACAAGCAAAAAATAGCTGATAATAAAGCTACAATTAATAAAAATACTGGCGACATTGCTACTAATAAAGATAATATTGCAGATAATAAGCAAAAAATAGCTGATAATAAAGCTGCAATTGATAAGAATGCAGGTGATATTGTTACTAATAAGGACAATATTGCTGCGAATAAACAAAATATTGCTGATAACAAAGCTGCTATCACTAAAAATGCTAGTGATATTGCAACTAATAAGGATAACATCGACAAAAACACAACAGCCATCGGTCGTAAGATTTCTTTAGGTGGTAACTCTGGTTCTACTAATGAAAAATCCTTGAGTACAGGTGATGTAAAATTCAATGTGAAAGGTGAAAATGGTCTTACTACGGTTGCAAATGGCGACGATGTGACTGTTAAACTCGATGATGTAACTAAAGGTAAAATCGAGAATGCAGCGGACCAAGACTTGAGCAATTTGACCCCTGATGGTAAGCAACAAGTTAAGGATTTAGCAGCTTGGAATGTAGTCGCTAATAATGAAACGGCTGAAAAGGTTGAAGGTGGTAACACTGTTAAGTTCATCGATGGCGATAACATTTCCATTACTCAAAATGGTAAAGACTTTACAATCGCAACTAAGAAAGATGCTACTTTTGATACGGTAACGGCTACTCAAACCATTACAGCGCCAAAAGTGAAAGCGACAACTGGGGTTGAAACACCTCAAGTAACAGGTTTGACTAATACTGCTTGGGTTCCGGGTCAGACACAATCTGTATCTGGTCGTGCAGCGACAGAAGACCAATTGAAACATGTTGATGATCAAGTAGCAGAAAACAAAGCCAATATTGCTGATAATACAGATAAGATTGTCAAAAATGCTGATGCCATTGCAGATAATAAGCAAAAAATAGCTGACAATAAAGCTGCAATTGGTAAAAATGCAGTAGATATTGCTACTAACAAAGATAATATCGCAACTAATAAAGCCGATATAGCAACTAATAAAAATAATATTGCGACGAATAAACAAAATATTGCAGATAACAAAGCGGCCATCACTAAAAATGCTGGCGATATCGCAGCCAATAAAGCTAATATTGATAAAAATACAGAAGCTATCGGTCGTAAGATTTCCTTAGGTGGTAATACTGGTTCAACCGATGAGAAATCCTTAAGTACAGGCGATGTGAAATTCAATATTAAAGGGCAAAATGGTATTGTTACTGAAGCTAATGGAGAAGATGTAACTGTCAAATTAGATGATGCTACGGCTAATAAAATCAACAATGCAGCAAATACGGATTTGAGCAACTTAACAGATGCTGGTAAACAACAAGTTAAAGATTTATCGGCATGGAATGTAGTAGCTAATGGTAATACTGCTGAAAAAGTTGAAGGTGGAAACACAGTTAAGTTTATCGATGGTGATAACATTTCCATTACTCAAAATGGTAAAGATTTCACAATTGCTACTAAACAAGACGTAACTTTCAATACTGTAAAAGCAAATCAAACAATTACAGCACCAAAAGTGAAAGCTACAGAAGGGGTAGAAACACCTCAAGTAACGGGTTTGACTAACACTGCATGGACTCCGGGTCAAACACAGCCTGTCTCTGGACGTGCCGCCACAGAAGATCAATTGAAACATGTTGATGATCAAGTAGCAGAAAACAAAGCCAACATTGCTGATAATACAGATAAGATTGGTAAAAATGCTGATGCCATTGCGGATAACAAGCAAAAAATAGCTAATAATAAAGCTGCAATTGATAGAAATGCTGCTGATATTGCAACTAATAAGGATAACATCGCAACCAATAAAGCTAATATCGACAAAAACACGACAGCTATTGCCCGTAAGATTTCTTTAGGTGGTAACTCTGGTTTTACCGATGAAAAATCGTTGAGCACAGGTGATGTGAAATTCAATGTGAAAGGTGAAAATGGTCTTACTACGGTTGCTAATGGCGACGATGTCACTGTTAAACTCGATGATGCAACTAAAGGTAAAATCGATAATGCAGCAAATCAAGACTTGAGCAACTTAACAGATGCTGGTAAACAACAAGTTAAAGATATATCTGCATGGAAGGTAACAGCTGCAGGAGGTACTGTTGAAAAAGTACAAGGTGGGGATACCGTAAAATTCCAAGCTGGTGATAATCTTGTAGTTAACCAAGACAGAACTACTTTCACATATGGCTTGGCTAAAGACTTAAAAGGCCTAAACAGTGTTACTGTAGGTGATGAAAACGGTGTATCTACTAAAATCACTCCTGCGGGTACAACTGTGAAAGATGCAGCTGGCAACTCTACTACAATTAATGGGGGTGGTATGACTATTACTCCGGCAAATGCAACAACTAGCCCTGTATCCCTTACTGTAGACGGTTTAAATAATGGTGGTAATCAAATTCATGGTGTGGCTCCTGGCGCAGATGATACTGATGCAGTAAATGTTAGCCAATTGAAAGCATCTAATGCTGGTTTACAAGAAGCTGTTAATCGTGTAGGCACTGAAACACAACGTGTTGGTGCTCATGCGGCAGCTATGGCAGCGTTGAAACCAATTCAATACGATCCATTGGAACCAACTCAAATTATGGCTGGTATTGGCAACTACCGTGGTGAAACTGCTGGAGCCATCGGTATTGCTCACTACCGAACTGAAGATACTATGTTCAACGTAGGTGTTTCACTTGGTACTAGCCATAACATGGTAAATGCAGGTGTAACGCATAAATTTGGTGGTAGTCGTGAAAGAAAAGACGCTATTCCAGAACGTTATAAAGCAGGCCCTATTAGCTCTGTTTATGTAATGCAAGACGAAGTATCTAGCCTCAAAAAAGAGAATAGTAATCAAAAAACTGTTATTGCTAATCAAGCAGCACGTCTAAATACATTGGAAGCTGAAAATGAACGTCAACGTCAAGAATTGGCTGAAACTAAACAAGGCTTAGATGACTTGCGTGCCGTAGTAAATCAATTATTAGCCGCTAAAGGTTAAGAGTTGAGAGCTAGTTTTGATAATAGTTTAAGATAATTATTTTCCTGTAGACCTAAAGAACCTCTTATAGACTGTTATACCTGATAGGGTATATACATTTTGTATAAGAGGTTCTTTTGCTATTTTGATATGTATTCTTATTTAAAATGCATAACATATGAATGACTTCTCATATGTTATGTGATATAATACAGTGGAAATAAGAGGTAAAGTGATGCCTCTATTATGTATGATCTTGCATAAATAGGAGATAGAATGTTAGACCGTATACAACGATGGCTTTCAATAGACACCATGTTGCCTGTTGCAGAACGATTAGGACCTGTAGGCACGACAAAGCAGCTATATGGTAATTATTTAAAAATAGCTTGGCCAGCTACATTACAAGGCTTGATGTTACAATTTATGACGGCCATCGATTTGGCGATGGTTGGTGCCTTAGGTGCATCAGCTCTTGCTTCGGTAGGCATTATGGGGCAGCCTGAGATGGTAATGCTCATCTTCTGTCGAGCCTTATCCATTGCCGTGACGGCAATTATAGCTCGTCGTCATGGTGAAGGTGATGTAGATGGTATGAATGCCGTACTCAAGCAATCTATTTTATTGAATTTTTTAATTTATGTACCGTTATTATTGATATGTTTCTTGAATTTAGAGCATATTCTACGTTTTACGGGTGCTGAAGATGGCTATATTGAAACAGCCGTTTGGTATGGTCGTTTCATAGTTATTAGCTTAATATTTCAGTCCTTTAGCCAAATCGTAGGGGCTGCACTCATTGGATATGGTAACACTAAAGTTATTTTTAAATCTAATGTAGTAGGGAATATTTTGAATACAATAATGAATTTCTTCTTGATTTATGGTATTGGTTTCTTCCCTGAACTTGGTGTTATGGGGGCAGGGGTATCCACTATGATCAGTAGTGCTATTATTGCATTATTGTTGTTGCGGACCATCTCACAACATACTTCTACTGGATTAACATTGCGCCATTCGTCGAAATGGACTTTTGAAAGACCTGTACTTCATACGATGTTTCATGTCGGTGGCAGTTCTTTAGGGGAACAGTTCTTTGAACGGTTTGGTATGTATACATACACTATGATTGTGGCTTCCTTAGGTGCGGTACCTTTGGCTGCGCATTACGTATGTATGAATCTAATGGATATATTTTATTATTTTGCGATGGGCCTTGGATTTGCAGGTGCATCACATACGGGGCAAAGTCTTGGACACAAACGACCAGATATTGCACGTACTTATGGTAAAATTGGTGCTCGTATTGGTTTAGTCGTGGGCCTTGTAAGTGCATTAATCTTTATTGGTCCTGGTGATTTTTTAGTACAGTTATATACTCGTGAAAGTGATGTTGTTACACTTTCAGTCACTTTGATGGGCATTATGGCTATCGCTGCATTCCCTCAAGCATTACAGCAAGTGTATTCCGGGGTGTTGAAAGGGGCAGGGGATACATATTACATCATGAAATATTCTCTTGTGAGCGTAGCAATCATTCGTCCTATTATTACTTATCTATTGTGCATTACATTAGGTTTAGGCCTCTTTGGGGCATGGTTATCTTTGTGCTTCGATCAGTCTCTAAGATTATGTTGTTCTTACTTGAGATTTATTCGAGGAACATGGCAACATAAGGTTGTTTAATGAGATGTAAATTCTTTTTCACATTGAAAGTTTTAGAAGGATTCATGAAAAAAAAGTGAATAAACTCTTGTCTATTAAAAATTTTTGATGTACAATACGTAATGTGAAAAAAATGACACATTGGGGAATGTGTTATCTGACCAGAAACTTCTGATTTCACGTATATATGTAAGGGATATACATATGAAATGATAAAAGCCTCCTAGTCCATAAGGAGGCTTTTATTCGTTCAATTATAGTTAAATCTATTAGTGTATATAATAATGATTTTGATGAACTTATAAGACCAGTGATTTTATTATTGTTAGAGAATCTTAAAAAAGATAAATAGTATTATAATTACGGGACTGTAATATGTGCAGAGAATCGCAGTGATTAGACAATAGAGAGGGTTTAAATATTTATATTTATAATATTTATAGATAGATATAACTAAAAATTCATCAAATATTCATGAAGAATGTTGAATTATATTGAAAAAATGTGTAAAATATAAGCATATTATTACCAAAGCCTAAGTATTATAAGGGCTGTTTTTGGAGGGAATTATAATGAATAAAAAATTATTAGCTTTATTGGCAGTTGCTGCTGTAGGTGTGTCCGTAGCAGGTGCAACTCCTCAAACTCAATTCAATAAAGGTGAGTTTCAAGTTGATCTTGGTGCGTCTGATTCTAAAGCAAAAACTAAAGCTTGGACTTCTGATGCAAAATGGAACTTTGATGGTGGTGTAACATACGCTTTCACAGATAAAACAGCGTTGCAATACCAATACCATGGTTTGAACGATAAATATAACGGTATGAGCTATAGTGATAGAATGCAAGAAGTTAATTTGATTCAATCCTTGAACAAAAATTTCGCAGTATATGGCGGTTATGCTCACATTTCTGGTGATACATTCCCTAAAGCAAATAATATTGCTCAATTAGGTGTAATTGGTAAAGCTAACCTTGGCTCCAAAGTAGACGTTTATGGTAAAGCGGGTGTAGGGACTAAGAGAACTACCACTTGGGAAGCAGGTTTAGGTTATAAAGTTAACCAAGACTGGGATATTAATGCAGGGTATCGTTATATCAATACTAAACGTGATGATAAGTCTAATATTTCCTTCCAAGGTCCTGTAGTAGGATTATCTTACCGTTTCGGTGGTCACAAATCCGTAGCTCCTGTATACACTCCAGCGCCAGCTCCTGTATACACTCCGGCTCCAGCTCCTACTGTAGAAGCGCCTGCATATAAAACTCCTAAATTGGATTACTATGTACAATCTATCTACTTTGACTCCGACCAAGATGTTGCTCGTGCAGACCAATATCCAAACTTAACAGCTGCTGTAAATGCTGCTAACCAATATTCTCAAGACCAAGTTAAATTGATGGGTAACGCTGATACTGATGCAAATCCTCAATACAACATTGCTTTGTCTGAACGCCGCGTACAATATGTGGCTCAATATTTAGTTAACCATGGTGTATCTGCCGATCGTCTTATCGGTATTGCTAATGGTGATGTTAAACCAGTTGCAACTAACTCTACAGCAGCAGGTAAAGCTGAAAACCGTCGTGTAGACGTTTATATTCATCGCTAATCTCTAGACTAATCTAGATTAGGCCTACAATAAGTCCACCTTCAATCATGCTCTTTTGTTTATCGAGAATTCGAGCATGCGATAAGGTGGACTTTTGTGTTATACTAAAATTGCATACAATCCTAGGTCATACAATGTTCATTATGTTTTGGTAATGTATGCGATGTGAGAATCGTATAGTTATATAGGTGTAGCTTATTAATAGTGTTATGTGAAGTAGGTTATTATGAAAGAATTCAAATATTACAAACAGCTCATAGGAGCTATTATACTAGCGGGCATTATGATTATGATGGCACTACGTATAAGTGATATTGCTAGTGGTCTTGACGCTATCTTTACGGCTTTTGTTCCGCTCATTGTGGGTGCTTGTATTGCTTTCGTATTGGATATTCTAGTCGTTCGTTATGAACGATGGCTATGGCCTAAGTGTGACTCTGGATGGAAGTATAAAATACGTCGCCCTTTGAGTCTTTTGCTATCCTTTGTAACAATTAGTGTTATTGTGTATTTTATTGCTCGGATGGCTTTACCTCAATTGATTCATTCTATGTCGATTATTGTAGCTGCATCACCGCAATTGTATACGGATTTCCAAACATGGATGCAACATATTACAGAAACCATTCCAATGGCGTCGAATCAAACGATTATAGATGCCCTAAGTGGAGAGAATATTGCTAAATATACTCGTGAATGGGGGACAAAAGGTGGCACATATATTGTAAATGCAATGGGCACCGTATTGTCTTGGACTTTGAACATAGGTCTTGGCTTAATTTTTGCTGTTTATATGTTGCTTGATAAGGAACGCCTTATGTTACAAGGTAAACGTATATTAAAGGCATATGCATCAGATGAGTGGGTAAATCGAGTTAGTTATGTAACTCGTGTAGCAGTTCAAACATTCAGTAATTTTTTTGTAGGTCAGTTTATAGATGCCTTGGTTCTAGGCGTGATGGTAGGTATTACTTTATGGCTATTTAATATTGAATATGCTACAACGATTGCTTGTGTAATTGGTTTAACTGGTTTGATTCCACTACTAGGTATTTATGTTGGTGGTATCATTGGAGCCGTTATGCTACTTACTGTTGGCCCTATGGATGCTCTCATCTATGTAATTATTTTAGAGGTACTTCATCAAATTGAAAGTAACTTTATTTATCCTAAAATTGTAGGTAACTCTGTTGGATTACCAGGTTTGTGGGTATTTGCTGCTGTTATCGTAGGCGGTAGTTTGATGGGGGTTACTGGTATGTTGATCGGTGTACCTTTAGTGGCTACATGCTATAAATTGATTATGACTGATGTAGATGGACGACTTGCATCTAATGAAGGTTTATAGTATATTGTCTAAATGATATGACTATTTACATATTTTTCGTGTTGCTGAATATAGCATGAACTTATAGAAATTCTAGTGTACTAATAGTTTGATTAATAGAAGCATAGTATCTAGTAGGAGGATTATAATGAATAAAAAGTTGATTTCTATGGCATTAACGGGGGTATTAGCAGTGGGCATGTTATCCGTTGCTACACCAAGTGTGGCAGATGCACGCAAAACAAAGCCTGAAACAAGTACGGATATTTCTGTAAAACGTGCACCTGGCGAGTCCATAGTTATGACTATGAGCCAAATTGGAACTATTTTTCAAAATCGCTATCCAAATGCGGCGCTTCATTCTGTAGAGCTCAACTCTAATGACTTGAACTATGGTTATAAAGTAGTTGGTTATAGTAAGTATCATCAGTACAAGATGAAAATTGACGTAATCACTGGTAATGCTTCTGATATGGAAGAGGGGGGCAAACCTAAGAAAGTTATTGGTGAGATTTTTAATAAAGATAAAGTTATTGAATCAACGCAAGCAGAACGTGTTGCAAAACAACAACTTGGAAATGATGCTGTTATGAAGGGCTGGAAAATTGAAGCTCATAATGGTAAAGTTTTATACTATGTGACTATGCATCAAGATGGTAAAAAAGTAGTTGTTACAGTAGATGCTGAGACAGGTGCTTATGTAGAACAATCTAAATCCTATAAATTACCACCTGAGCCAGATCAAGGCTTTGATGGTCGTAAAACAAATCTCGTTTGGGGTTCTGATATAGATATGGGCCGCTAACCTATCTATTGATGATTAATAAGAAAAGAGCCGAAGGCAATGCCTTTGGCTCTTTTTTGCGATTCCGATACTATAAAATATCGGTTAATAGTGCTCTTATGTTAGAATATTTTTTTTACAATAGATATGTTTGCAACAAAAGGACTGCGCCTAGGTTTAGTCCTTTTATTATTTATAACTATAGTTGTATTACCAACGATTTTCGTAGTACACTTGTGTCCACATGATAACCTCGACGAGGGATGGATGTGGGCTCATAGTTTCGCCTACAGTGATAACGGATCTAGGGTCCATTTCACGAGTAATACCTTTTTCACGTAAACGTTTAGTGCGTTCAGAAGCGATTTCTTCATTGATGGCTGTCAACGGAGTTACACCACTATTCATAAGATTCACATAAGGCTGGAAGAGGATAGAGGCTTGAGGACCTACGACATGCATACCAAGGATATGGTTGGTGTCTTTATCTACTACAATTTTTACAAATCCATCGTTTACATCACCAGGGTTGATACCCATTGCATAGCCTTTTGCAGTGGAGGAGTAGAAGTTCTTCCCAACCCCTACATTGTAACCTGCTTTGATAGCTTCCGCCTCTGTGAGACCTACACTACCAATTTCAGGATAGGAGAATGTAACCTTAGGTAATGTATCATACCTTGCCCAACGGTAATCATCTTCACTTGTTGCATAGAAGAGATTGTGAGCAATGATATCTGCTTCGTAGTTTGCACGGTGACGGAATGCAGGTTCACCATTTACATCACCTAAAGCGTAGATACCATCAACGGATGTTTCTAAGAATTCATTAGTTTTAATCCAGCCTTTAGGCCATGTTTCGATACCAGTATTTTCAAGGTGAAGCTCTTCCACAGCTGGACGGATACCTGCAGCTACAAGGATTTCTTCAACTTTAGTTTCTGTAATTTCTCCAGTAGTACGATCTTTAGTAACTACCACTTTAAGGCCATCTTTTTGGCGGATTTCAACAGTGTCTTGGTTTAGAAGTACGTTAATACCACGTTCTCTGTAGTTGTTAAGCAAGTGTTCCGATATATCTGCATCTTCTTTAGGAACTAAACGTACATTATGTTGTAGAATTGTTACTTTTGTACCAGCGGAATCAAATACATGAGCGAACTCAACACCAATCGGACCCGCACCAAGTACAGCAAGGGATTTATATGGCTGTTTAGGGAATTTATCACCAAAGAGACTTTCACTAGTAAGGAAACCTGCCTCTTGAAGACCAGGTACATTCGGTACATTACTATAGCCACCAGTACCAAGGATAATTGTAGGCGCTGTAATTTCTACAATGCCAGAACCATCGTTAAGATGGATGTTCATCACTTTATCAGATACAAAGCTTGCTGCACCACGATACACATCTACGTTGTCATAGGCATTGTAATAATCATAGATGCCTGCAGATTCGTCAATTTTATGCCAAGTACGCTTGGACACAGTGTCCCAGTCCATAGTAGCAGAACCAACATTAACACCGATTTTTTTAAATTCTTCTGTTTCTTGGATTGCGTTAGCCACTGTAACCATAACTTTTGTAGGGATACAACCGCGAGTTAGGCATGTGCCACCAAATTTACCTTTTTCTATGATTGCCACTTTAAGGCCTTTTTTGAGCGCAGCGTCAGCTACGATGGTTGCGCCTCCTGTACCAACTACAATAATATCGTATTGTTTCATGTTGATTCCTTTCTATATATCTACTAATAGTTATTATCATTAACTATATTATACCACTACATTGAAAAAAATCAATATAGTTTGTTAGTGATTGGTGAAAGTTTATATTTAGTTTATCCAAATACATAATATTATTTCCAGAAAATTAAGAGGCGCGGATATATGTAACTTCCACAAAGCCTTATAAAATAATATGTAATTAGTTTACAAAAAAAGACGGTCCCAAAGGACCGTCTAAAAAAATTTTAGTTCCAATCTTGATGATAACCGCGTTTTGCATAATCAGCAGTAGCAGTGAAGAGGATATCTGTGCTAGAGTTAAGTGCAGTTTCCGTGGAATCTTGTAATACGCCGATAATAAAGCCTACGCCTACAACTTGCATTGCTACATCATTGGATATACCGAATAGGGAACAAGCCAATGGAATGAGTAACAAGGAACCGCCTGCAACACCGGAAGCCCCACATGCACCTATAGTGGCAATAACAGATAATAGGATTGCGGTAGGAATATCTACAACGATACCTAATGTATGCGCCGCAGCTAATGTCATGATTGTGATTGTAATTGCTGCACCACCCATATTGATTGTAGCTCCTAATGGAATGGATACGGAATACATATCTGGATTAAGTTTTAATCGTTTGGCTAAATCAAGGTTTACGGGAATGTTTGCAGCAGAACTACGTGTAAAGAATGCATAGATTGCAGATTCTCGTAAGCATTTGAATACCAATGGGTATGGATTACGACGAAGGTAAATAAATGATAAAATTGGATTGATTACTAGTGCTACAAAGATCATAGAACCAAGTAATAATACGAGTAATTGAAAGTACCCAATCAAGGCTTTGATGCCGTTAGTAGCAATGGATTCTGCTACAAGGCCCATAATACCAAGAGGGGCGAATCGAATGATCCAACCTACTACAGTAGTAATAGCTTGTGCAATGGACTCCATAACTTCCTTCGTATTCATCGGTGCATGGCGTAAAGCACCACCAATGATAAGTGCCCAACCTAAAATACCGATGTAGTTAGCAGTCATTAATGCTTTTACTGGATTATCAACTACATTTTTTAGTAATGTTGTCATAACCTCTACGATACCTTGAGGTGGTGCGGCATCGGCTGCACCTGCTGCTAGGTGTAATGTAGTAGGAAAAAAGAAGCTTACGATTACTGCTAAAGCCGCAGATAGGAATGTACCTAGTAAATATAAGGTTATAACAGAGCCCATACCTGTTTTTTGTCCAGAGCGATGTTTACTAATCGCAGCAATTACTAAGAAAAATACGAGGATAGGGGCGATACCTTTTAGCGCTCCAACGAAGAGGACTCCTAATAAAGCAAGTTCATTGGCCACATCGGGCACATAAAGAGCAGTTAAAATACCAATAATCAAACCTATGATAATTTGTTGGATTAGACTGACTCTATTGATTGATTTTACAAATCGATTCATAGTACACTCCAATACTTATATAAAAACAAATAAAATTCCATGATAAAGTATCCTTTCAACATGGACATATGTCATTATACAACGAACATGAAATAGTAGCAATAGATATTATAATTGATAGTCGTATATACTTATCATAAATATAGGTAAAAAATAGATATGTGTGTTTGGTTTTATATTATGTGGTGGGAAATAGTAAGTACTAGTTTTTTTGTAAATATGTATATATTACATAGTCACTATATAGAGTATATATATCAGGATTCTTTTTAGTGTTCCTATAGTGTGGTATACTATGCCATATATAATTCTTGAACATAGTTCTTGATTTGTGAAAGGTCCATAATGAATACTAAAGAATTTAAAACGTATGCAGATAAAGAGAAATTTGTACAAGGCGTTTTTTCTAATATTGCAAAAAACTATGACTTAATGAATACGGTGTTAAGCTTTGGACAAGATTATTTTTGGCGTAAATTCTCTGTAAAAGCGATGAATATCGGTCCTCACCAATATGTACTTGATGTGGCATGTGGCACTTGTGTATTTACGAAGGAGGCATTACGTCAAGAGCCCACTTTGAAGGTAGAGGCATTAGATTTTAATAGTGAAATGCTTGATCAAGGTCGTGTTCGTATTGAGGCTGCTGGTTTACTTAATCAAGTAAATTTAGTACAAGGTGATGCCATGGCCTTACCATATGAGGATAATACATTTGATGCTGCAATGAGTGGCTTTGCAATGCGAAATGTTCCAGATATTAAGCAGGTATTGTCTGAAATGCAACGCGTGGTAAAACCAGGGGGGAAGGTTGTGGTGTTAGAACTTGCAAAACCAAGTATGTTTGGGTTTAAACAGTTATATAACTTCTATTTTTCATATATATTGCCTATTATAGGAAAATTGAGCAAAGATAACTCTTCCTATGCATGGCTTCCAGAATCTTTACGTAGATACCCGCATCAAAGTGAGATTTTAGAAATCTGGAAATCTCTTGGATATGAAAATGCCACCTATCATGAATTGACAGGCGGCATTGTAGCTGTACACGAAGGTGTGGTACCGGAAAATTCTATTGTAGATAATAAGTAATGTTAGCGTCTTGTGAAACTATTAAAGAGCCTTTTTCTACAGGCGTAGTAGTTTCGAGAGCTGCTTTTAGCATTACTGGGTTACGATAGTAACCAGAGTCCATTGTGCTAGTTTCAGTTGTGCTAATGGAAACAGTTTTTACTGGTCCCAATGTACGACCGAGGACAGCTGCGATAACTTCTGCTTTATGGCGACCGTTTTGAATCGCTTCTGTAGTTAAAGAATCAGATAATTGTTGAGACACATCATTTTGGAATGAAAGGTTGTTGATGTCGTTAGCACCAGCGCTAACAGCGGCATCGACAACCTTTCCTACGTTATCAAGGTTATTGATCTTAACTGTTACATGATTTGATACATTGTAACCTGTATTGATGCGTTTGCCGTCTTGATAGTCGCTCGTTGGATTGATGGAAATGCTAGATGTATAGATGTCTTTTTTTGCAACACCTAAGTTAGCTAATTGACTAATTAAATTACTCATAATACGATCATTATTAGATTTTGCAGCATTGATATTGGTATTTTGGCTTGTAATACCAAGTGTTAAAATCGCATAGTTAGGTGCTACAGATCGAGACGCTTGACCAGTAATATTAATTTCTGAAGTATCAAATGTGCCCTGTGGTGCAGCTAATGTGGTAGTTCCCATAGTAGCACATATAGCAGCTATAGCTACAGCTTTTGATAATACATGTTTTGATAGTTTCATACTCAATCTCCTTACAATAATGTAATATTCATATTGGTAAATGCTAATAAAAGAAAACTAATTTGTGCTGAAAGTTCTTTATTACAGCTACATTGTACATGATTAATTGTGTAAAATCAATTATTAGGTTTATAGTTGAAAATGAAAATAAAATGAAGATTTTGTAAAATTGAGAATTGGGGGTTGCGATTATATTTTCATTGTACTATAATATGCATACAGTCGTTTGAGCGGCTGTTTCTTAATGAGTGTAGCAATACACTTAGAGGTTTAAAATGAACTTCAAAAAGATTATAAAATGTGTTGACATGAAAGTGGTCATAATGTTATTATAATCAAGTCGTCAATTACGACAGTACTTAACAATGAAGTAGTGCAAATTGATAACAGATCTTTGAAAACTGAACAATGATAGGTAATCAATCAAAATGATTGAACATATGCCAGAGTGCGGGTTTTGA